>Ga0194037_1000752_pt1 | contig 25064 bp, 22 predicted proteins | sample JunL306m_MetaG_FD_148653 | JGI IMG/M metagenome (GOLD analysis project Ga0194037, IMG submission 148653) | Anoxic zone freshwater microbial communities from boreal shield lake in IISD Experimental Lakes Area, Ontario, Canada - Jun2016-L304-6m | ecosystem: Environmental > Aquatic > Freshwater >...
AAATCTTTTTTACCCAAGAGCACCATCGGTACATCAGCAACTTGACCGATATAGTCAAAGCTTGTCAGAGGATCATAAGGGAGCTTGTCATACAGTGCATTCGCCGTAGCCATACCCATATGATGCAAATAAATCGTGTAGCCATCAGGCGCTGCACGAGCTACTTTAGTGCTGGCGATTGTTCCACCTGCGCCATTGACGTTTTCAACCACCACTGTTTGGCCTAAAGCCTGTCCCATTGGAACTGCAATTAAGCGGGCAACAGTGTCTGTTGGTCCACCAGCAGCAAAAGGAACGATCAATGTGATGTTTTTAGTCGGCCAGTCAGCTTGAGCAAGGGCGTTACCACTAAGAAATAGGCCAGCAGTGAGCGCTGCCGCGATTCCGGAAAATACTAATTTCTGAATTTTCATTTTGATCTCCATATCTTATATAGACCAATTCTCCCAGTTTTATAGCTTTTTTGATATGGGCTTAGCCTAGCGTTTACCAGCAAGCGCAATGGTTCTTTGGGCAAGCAGCACAACAGGGCGGTCAATCATCCGGCCATCGAGCTTAACGGCGCCCCCTTTTGATACTTGATCTGCATCAATTACCCGCTGAGCCCAAGCCAATTCTTCCTCCGTGGGCATAAATGCCTTCTTCACAATAAGCACTTGCTTTGGATGGATGCATAACTTGCCACCAAAACCCAAACGTTTTGCGCGTTCAGCATCATCGGTAATGCGTTCAATGTCATCAGTAGAGGGCGTAACCCCATCAATAGGAGGGGCGATTTGCGCCACCCGCGAGGCTAAAACAATTTGATAACGCGCAGTTTGTAATTGGGTTTCTTGCAGATCGCAAACCATGCCAAGGTCGGCTTGCAAATCTAGATTACCTATTGCCAATCGAATCACTTGATTCGCGCTGGCAATTTCGCGTAGGCGATCAAGGCCAATGGCGGTTTCAATCATCGGAATGATGGCAGTGTTGGGCAGAATTAAAGCGGCACCATTGATTTGATCCATGGATTCGCTTTTCGGAATGAGAAGGCAGCCAACATCGAGTTCTTGTGCCAGGATTAAATCGGCTGCGTAAAAATGAGTGCCTGGTGCATTCGTGCGAATTACCAAGCGTTTCTTTTGCTCAGCGTTAAAAGTTGGCCAAGCAGTTCTAATGGCATCGCGAGCAGATTTTTTATCCTCTTCTGGAACCGCATCCTCTAGATCGATCACTACACCTGCCGCACCGCTATCCAGCGCCTTAATAAAACGCTCAGGACGTGTGCCTGGTACAAATAAAAAGTTACTACAAAAACCTAAGGGTGTATCTAATGGATTCATAAATAGCGATATTGGACTAATTGTGGGGAAGTAGAGGGCCTATCTTGGTCTGTTTGCGGATATTCCACAAGAGATCGATGGCTTTAGCCATTTCGGCAGGACTTGCGCCCCCGCTAAATGCGGCTAGGCGAAGGGCTTTATCAGTAATCTCAGCGCGACTTAAAGTATTTCCAGGGTCACCTTTGGGTTCATCCACACGACCTTCCAGAATTTGTCCATTGTTTAAATAGACTTTCACTTTACCGATCCAGCGTTGAGGATATGCAGCATCCACTTCAGGATCCAAAGTCATCGTGACGCGATCGCGAAATAAACAAATCGCCTCATCATGAAAATGCTGATCAAATTCTTGCAGGCCAGCAAATTGATAGTGAGCAACGAGAGCAAGTACGGTACCCATTGAAAACTTGGATTGATGCACGGTAGCGGGATCCGTCACAGGACCCAAGACATCAATTGCACCCTGATGTACGAGGGTTTCCACTTTAGCGATGTCACTAGGCTTAAGTTTGTTGGCCAGCATCACTTGCAAGAGCGCATCCGCAGCAGGGTGGGTATGGCGGCATGAGGCATGGTATTTAAAGCTCGTCTCAGCTAAAGCCCAGCGACTGCCTAAGCGATCAATCAATTTGCTGGGATCTGCATCACTAGTCATGCCTGCAGCTAAACCTTGTTTGCCTTCAAGGATATGCTCTGCGCCAGTAAAGCCCGCTTGAGCAATATAGGCTGACATGAGGCCTGTAGCGGCTGCGTGAGCAGTATGCAGTTGCTTAGAGTCGGCGGCATCGCGCAAGAATTCCCAAAGACCAGCTGATTGTGTGCCAGCTGAACCAAAAGCATGCAGCATTTGCTCGGGGTTCAATTTGAGAAGGTGTCCTACAGCGGCTGCAGCAGCCAGAGTTCCTGCTGTGCCAGTCGTATGAAACACTTTGTAATGGGAGCGACCTAAAAATTCACCAACGCGGATGCCCACTTCATAACCAGCTACTGCTGCAACGAGTAGATCTTCACCAGAGGCGCCAATTGCTTGGGCACATGCTAACGCAGGCGGGAACACCACCGTAGCTGGATGAAAGACAGAGCCATTGTGAACATCGTCTTGCTCTGCCACATGTGAAGCTGCAGCGTTGGCCATTGCCGCTAAAAAGGGGCTAGAGCTATTGCGCGAGATCAGGATTTCAGAAGGACCAGGATGAGCGCTATCGAAGCCTCCCATGTTCTGAGCAAATTGAGTAATGGTTTCAACAGGACGGGCGCCTTTGCCTGCCACTGCTGAGCCAAACCAGTCCACCAATAAATCTTCAGCGCGATTGATGACATCGTTCGGGATGTCGCTTATTTTTAGCTTGGCGGCAAAGCTGGCAAGTTGGCGAGATAAGTGTTCAGTAGTCATAAGTCAAATCTCTTGTTAAGCAAGAACTGCAGTGGCTTGCATAGTAAGCCAGCCTTCGTGGTCTTGCGCCCAAATGGAAATCGTTTTACCACTAGGGTCTATTTCTAAATCTGGCTTAGCGCATACTTTGAAAATATTGATATCAAAGGTCGGGCGAATCGCACGGAACTCAAAACTCTTCAGTTTGCACCCCGGAATACTTTGACGCACCAAATCAACCAACAGAGTAGCGATCAAAGGACCATGCACAATTAAGCCTGGATAGCCCTCTACTTCAGTAACGTATTTGCGGTCGTAATGGATGCGATGGCCATTAAACGTTAATGCTGAATAGCGAAATAGCAAGACATCATCTGGCGTAATGGTTTTACTCCACTTTGCATCAATAGGTGCGGGAGTTGGAGGAACGGGTTTGTCATCCGGTCCTGGTGCATCACGATAGACAATGTCGTGCTCTTCAACAATAGCTAATCCATGTTGATTGGAGATCTCGTGCTTAACCAATACAAAAATCAAATCACCCGTGCGTCCTGCTTTATGGGTTACAGATTCAATTTTAGAAACACGCTCGACTTCATCTCCAATAGAAAGTGGAGCCAACCACTGTATGCGACTACCCGCCCACATGCGTCGTGGCAATGGAACGGGAGGTAGAAAACCGCCGCGCTTAGGGTGACCATCAGGACCAATCTCGGATTCCCGGGCATGGGGTAAAAAATAGAGCCAATGCCAAAGCTCAGGTAAAAAAGTACCGCTCACTGGCGCTGGATCATCTCGATCTAGCGTTGCCGAAAGCGCGCGCACTGGAGCGGCGGTTATGCTGTCTTGGAAAGACTCGGATTTACCAAGCCATTCTTGTAGGTGGGTAATAGTTTGGGGTTCGATACGCATAAGGTCCATTATGCCAACCTTAGGAAAAACCTCAGCCCATTAAAACGGATGCCAAGTAAACGAGCAGCCCAGTTAGGGCAGACCCTCCTAATACTGTGATAACGCCTTTTTGGAACTTAAATAGAGCTAATCCTGCCAATAGACAAATCAGGATCGAGATCCAGGAAATCGATCCTCCAAGACCTCTCGGTAAAAAGACGTGATACGCAAAAAATAGACCCAGATTCGCAATGACACCAACTACTGCCGCAGTAATGGCGGTGAGAGGTGCAGTAAATCCGAGCTTGCCATGAGTGGATTCAATGAGAGGCCCACCGACCAAGATAAAAAAGAACGAGGGTAAAAAAGTAAACCACGTTGCTACACAAGCACCAAGCACACCAAACCAAAATGGATTACTACTGCCAATGAGATGTTGAATGTGTCCCGCAAGGTAACCAACAAACGCAACCACCATGATGAGCGGTCCCGGTGTCGTTTCACCAAGTGCTAAACCATCAATCATTTGGTTGGCGCTCAGCCAATGAAAGTGATCGACTGCCCCCTGATAGACATAAGGCAGAACCGCGTATGCGCCGCCAAAGGTAAGCAGAGCGGCTTTGGTAAAGAACCAGGCTAATTGAGGGTAGAGCGTCTGCCAGCCAAAGATAGCAAGGAGTATTCCAAAGGGAAGTAGCCAGAATAATAGTGCAACGGCACTGTGGTGCACCGTTTTTTGCATACTAAATTGAGCATGCTTTGGACTGGGTGTGTCGTCATCAATCATGGCACTACCGTAATGTTTTTCTTTGCCGTTATCGTGGCCAGCACTTTGCTGAAAATATTCTGGGTAGTGCTTACCTCCCCAAAAACCAACTGCTGCAGCAATCAGAACAATAATCGGAAAGGCTAAATTGAATATAAAGATGGCTAAGAAAGACCCGAGCGCAATCCACTTCAGTGCTTGATTGTGAATGGTGCGTTTACCAATACGAACGGCTGCATGCAAAACAATGGCAACGACTGCTGGCTTAATGCCAAAAAAGATTGCAGCAATCCAGGGAACCTGTCCAAAGGTGAGGTATACCCAAGACAAGGCGATCAAGATAAAAAGCGACGGCAACACAAACAGAGTGCCGGCAAGAATGCCACCCCAACTGCGGTGCATCAACCAGCCTATATAGGTAACCAGTTGCTGGGCTTCAGGACCCGGTAATAGCATGCAGTAATTTAAAGCATGTAAAAAGCGCCGCTCAGAAATCCAGCGACGCTTTTCGACCAACTCTTGATGCAGAACAGCGATTTGTCCTGCTGGACCACCAAAACTAATGAAGCCTAATTTTGCCCAGAACTTTAATGCTTCTTTTAGAGGAATAGTGTTTGATTGGTTTTGCCCTTCGCTCAACTTACTCGCCCATTCCGCCAGCAACTTGACTAAAGCCATTATCAACGTAGACGATTTCAGCAGTGATGCCATTCGCTAGATCAGAGAGTAAAAACGAGGCGGCATTACCCACATCATCAATAGTCACGTTACGGCGCATTGGTGCCGCAGCTTCTACGGCCCCGAGGATTTTGCCAAAGTCTTTAATGCCAGAGGCGGCCAAAGTTTTAATTGGTCCAGCTGAGATCGCATTTACACGGATCCCTTTTGGACCCAGTGAATTGGCCAGGTAGCGTACTGAAGCCTCCAATGAAGCTTTTGCAAGACCCATGGTGTTGTAGTGTGGAACAGTGCGCATCGATCCAAGGTAGGTGAGTGTTAACAATGCTGCATTCGGGCGCAACATTGGTAATGCTGCTTTACCCATTGCAGGAAAACTGTAGGCAGAAATGTCATGTGCAATCCGATAGGCTTCGCGACTGAAACCGTCCAAGAAATCACCTGCGATCGCCTCACGTGGGGCAAACCCGATGGCATGCACGAAACCGTCAAACTGGGGCCACGTTTTTGCTAGATCTGTAAATAAGGCCTCAATTTGCTCATCACTACTTACATCGCAGTCAAAAATGAGCTCCGTATCGAATTCTTTAGCGAAATCAACGGTACGCTCCTTAAAACGTTCACCTACATAGGTAAGGGCGAGTTCAGCGCCCTCACGGTGACAAGCCTTGGCGATGCCATAGGCAATCGAGCGGTTCGAGAGGAGGCCGGTAATAAGGAATTTTTTGCCGGAAAGAAAGCCCATGATGTGTCCTTTGCTTCAAATATGATTAGCTATCTACAATTGTTGCATATATGCCCACCCTAAACCCCATTCGCCGAACAGCCCAATTCTTACTTCTAGCCTTATTGGTGGGGATGGGGGCTCATTCAACGCAGGCGGCTCAAGGGATTTCCCAGTATGGAAAGCCAAAATATGCTGAGGGATTTGCTCATTTTGATTACGTAAATCCCAACGCCCCTCGGGGTGGCACCCTCACTTTGCCAAATCCTGGCCAAAGAACCAGCTTCGATAAGTTCAATCCCTTTACTTTGCGCGGTGTCACTGCCCCGGGTATTGAGTTGATGTTCGAATCTTTAGCCGAGGGGAGTGCAGATGAGGTATCGAGTATTTATGGCTTGCTAGCGGAAGATATTGCAGTAGCGCCAGATCATCTGTCAGCCACTTTTCGGATTCGTCCAGAAGCCAAGTTTTCAGACGGGACTCCAGTATTGGCAGCAGACGTCAAACATAGCTTTGATGTTTTGATGAGCGGTAAAGCGCATCCACGTTACAAAACTACTTTTGCAGATATAGCAGAGGCAGTTGTTCTTTCTGACCGATCAGTACGATTTAATTTTAAGAACAACAATGCAGAACTTCCCATCTTGGCAGGAACGCTCCCGATTTTTTCTCGCAACTGGGGCAAGAAAGCGGATGGCTCAATCGTTCCCTTCGAGAAGATTGCGTTTGAAGTACCACTTGGTAGTGGCCCCTATTTAATTGAATCATTTAAAGCCGGCAAATCCATTGTTTACAAAAGAAACCCACAATATTGGGCAGATCAATTGAGTAAGCCTCTGAATGTACGGGTTGGTTTTTATAATTTTGATCGCGTACTTTACAAGCTTTATAGCGATGATGCGGTCAGACTTGAGGCCTTTAAGGCAGGGGAGTTTGATGCCCTCGTGGAGTACCGCGCCAAGATATGGGCCAAGGGGTATGTCGGCACAAAGTTTGATAATGGCACGCTCTTAAAGAAAGCATTCTTCAATCACAATGGCGCCGGTATGCAAGGCTTTGCCATGAATCTGCGTCGCCCCATCTTTAAAGATGTTCGGGTGCGTGAAGCCTTAGGCTACGCCTTAGATTTTGAATGGCTTAACCGCCAAATTTTTTACGATCAGTACAGCCGTATCAATAGTTATTTTCAGAATAGCGATTTGAGTGCAAACTTTGATGGTCCCAGAAAACCGACCGAAGCAGAGTTGAAATTGCTCAGGCCATTAAAAGCAAAATATCCACAATGGGTACCAGATGCTGTATTTGAACCAATGCCGCCTGCACCCTCTACTAAGCCACCTGGTAGCCTGCGGCAAAATTTAAAGAAAGCGCGTGAGCTCCTAATGCATGCTGGTTGGCAATATCGCGACGGGGCATTACGCAATGAAAAGGGTGAGCCATTTCGTTTTGAAATCGTCGAGGATGGTGGATTCTTTTTAAGGGTGATCTCAGCGTATATGCGCAACCTTGAGAAACTCGGAGTCCAGGTAGATATCCGGACTAGTGATTTTGCACTTCATCAAAAGCGCATGGATGAATACGATTTTGATATGACAACCATTCGTTTCCCGGATTCACAAAATCCCGGTAATGAGTTATGGGATCGTTTTGGCAGTCAGGCTGCTAAAGAAAAAGGTTCAGATAATGTCATTGGCGTTCAGTCACCAGTAGTAGATGCCTTAGTAACGGAAATTACCAAAGCGCAAAATCGGGATGAGTTACGTGCGGCAACCCGAGCATTAGATCGCGTCTTATGGAATAGTTACTACGTGGTTCCGCAGTGGTACAACCCAACCCATCGCGTAGCCTACCGCAAGGAGATGCGCTACCCGGAGCCCCCCTTGTACTACTCTGCAGAGCCTTGGATCATGCAAAATTGGTGGAAAGAAGAGTCTAAATAATGCAAGGTCAAATGCGCGCTTATATCTTTAAACGATTGTTGTTGATGATTCCCACGCTTTTGGGCGTATTAACTCTGACATTTGCAGTGGTGCAGTTTGTTCCTGGTGGACCAGTGGAGCAGATGGTGCTCGAATTAAAAGGTAAAGGCAGTGCTGCAACAGGTGGTTCAGAATCTTCAGGGGCGGGCGCGACCTATCGTGGACGTCAAGGCGTTGATGCACAACGCTTAGAAGAGGTGAAGGCGTTATATGGATTTGATAAGCCACCTGTAGAACGGTATTTCATGATGTTAGGGCGCTTTGCACGCTTCGATTTAGGTCAAAGTTATTACCAACATGAAAGTGTTTGGGGATTAGTGGTTTCCAAACTACCGGTTTCTATCAGCATTGGCTTATGGACCTTCTTTATTACGTATTTAGTATCGATTCCACTCGGGATTGCCAAGGCAGTCCGGGATGGCTCACGCTTTGACGCCGTTACCAGCAGTATGATTTTGGTGGGTTACGCCATTCCTGGTTTTGTGTTGGGCGTGCTGTTGTTAGTTCTTTTTGGTGGCGGTAGTTTCTTACAAATATTTCCCTTGCGAGGCTTGACTTCGGATAACTGGAGTGAGCTGAGTCTGATTGGCAAGGTGATGGACTATTTATGGCATTTGGTTCTGCCAATCACCGCTTCGGTGCTGGGTAGTTTTGCTGTCGTGACGATGTTGACTAAGAATTCTTTTTTAGAAGAGATTCGGAAGCAGTATGTTCTTACCGCCAGAGCCAAGGGTTTATCGGAACAACAAGTGTTGTGGAAGCATGTCTTTCGTAATGCACTTCTCCCACTAGTGACAGGCTTTCCTGCCGCCTTTATCGGCGCATTTTTTACGGGCTCGCTCTTGATTGAGACCTTGTTCTCTTTGGATGGACTTGGCTTACTGTCTTATGAGTCCGTGATGCGTCGTGATTACCCAGTAGTGTTTGGCACCTTGTATTTATTCACCTTGATTGGTTTATTTACCAAGTTGATTTCTGATCTTTGCTACGTTTACGTTGATCCCCGCATTCAATTTGGCGCTGGAGGCGGTTCATGAATCGTTGGCAGCGCTTTAAACATAGCCGTACTGGTTACGCCAGCCTGTGGATATTCACCATCCTCTTTGGCTTGTCAATGTGTGCAGAGCTCATCGCCAATGACAAGCCACTAGTCGTGCGCTACGATGGACATTTTTATTTCCCGATTGCGAAGAATCAGCCGGAAACTGTGTTTGGTGGAGACTTTTCCACGCCCACCGATTTTTTAGATCCGGATATACGTCAAAATATTACGAGTAATGGTAATTGGGCCATCTACCCGCCAATTCACTACAGCTATGAAACGCTTAATTATTTCTCCCAGGTTCCAAACCCAGCGCCACCTTCTTGGGAAAACTGGTTAGGTACTGATGATCGTGGACGCGATGTACTTGCCCGCTTGATTTATGGATTTCGTTTATCCATTTTGTTTGGCTTAGCTCTGACGATCGTCGGTGTGAGTGTGGGAATTCTGACTGGATCACTGATGGGATTTTTTGGTGGTAAGTTCGACCTCATCTCACAACGCCTGATTGAGATTTGGTCGGCGATGCCTGAGTTATATCTCCTCATCATCTTTGCCTCAATCTTTAATCCCAGTGTTTCGCTGCTAATCATTCTTCTGGCCGCCTTTGGCTGGATGGGTCTGTCTGATTACGTACGCGCAGAATTTTTCCGCAATCGTGCTCTGGAGTATGTGAGAGCGGCACGTGCCTTAGGGTTAACGAATGTCCAAATTATGTGGCGTCATATCTTGCCCAATAGTTTGACCCCAGTGATTACCTTCCTACCGTTTCGGATGAGCGCCGCAATTCTTTCGCTAACTAGTTTAGATTTCTTAGGACTTGGTGTGCCGCCTGGAACCCCAAGCTTGGGAGAATTGCTTTCGCAGGGCAAAAGTAATTTAGATGCCTGGTGGATTTCACTATCGACCTTTGTCGTATTAGTGGCCACCTTGCTCTTGTTAACGTTTATGGGTGAAGCCTTGCGGGATGCCTTCGATTCTCGTAAGTCTGGTGTGATGAGTGGAGGTCGCCCATGACTTTGCTGCGTTACGAGAATCTGTCAATCTCATTTGGTTCCGGCCGACGTGAGAAATTTGCCGTTAAGAATTTGGATTTAGAGGTTGGTATTGGTGAGCGGGTCGCTCTCGTGGGTGAATCCGGCTCTGGTAAGACATTAACTGCACTAGCTCCATTGCGATTGGAGCCAGAGGGCGCCAAAGTTTCTGGAAAAATTCTCTGGAATAAAAAAGACGGACGGGGCACTGTGGATTTACTCTCCTTGCCGATTCAAGATATCCGTGAAATTCGGGGTCGAGAAATCGCCATGGTGTTTCAAGAGCCAATGACGGCTCTCAATCCGCTCTTTACAGTCGGCAATCAAATTATTGAAGCAGTACAGATTTATCAGCCTCTGATTTCTAAGTCAGACTGCACTGATGCTGCGATTGATTTACTGAGAAAGACCGGTATCCCAGAACCTGAGCGCCGTTTCCATTCTTATCCACATCAACTCTCTGGCGGTCAAAGACAGCGCGCCATGATTGCTATGGCACTTGCTTGTAAGCCACGGCTCTTAATTGCAGATGAGCCAACCACCGCATTGGATGTGAGCTTGCGTTTACAGATTTTGGATCTACTGAAAGAGCTTCAAGAAGAATCTAAAGATCAAGGTGGAATGGGTATTCTCCTGATTACCCATGATCTGAATTTGGTAAAGCACTTTGCACAGCGAGTGGCAGTATTAAATCAAGGCATTCTCATGGAGTCAGGGCCAACTAAACAGGTCTTTACTCACCCGAGTGATCCCTATACCAAAGCATTGGTCAACAGCGAACCTGTGCGTGAGCTAGCTCCGGTAATGCCTTTGGCCCCAGTTCTATTGAAAACTGAAGAACTCTCTGTGGCTTATCCAAGTTCTGAGTCTGTCTCTTGGTTTAAAAAAGCACCATCTCACAAAGTATTGAAAAAAGTGAGCTTTGAATTAAAGCAAGGCCAAACCATTGGCGTGATTGGTGAGTCAGGCTCAGGCAAAACAACACTTGGTATGGCAGTCTTAGGTTTGCTTGGTGACTCTTCGGCAGAAGTGAGCGGGGATGTTGATGTTCTTGGCAGTGATTGGCAAAAATTAAAACCAGTTGAGCGTCGCGCAATGCGCTCGAGCTTACAAGTCATTTTCCAGGATCCATTCGGTTCTTTATCGCCGCGCATGAATGTGATGCAAATTGTGTCTGAGGGTTTAGACATCCATTTCCCGAAACTCTCAGCAACAGAACGAGAAACTCGAGTAGTGGATATGCTCAAAGAGGTTGGTTTAGATCGCTCCGCTTTAACGCGCTTCCCGCATGAGTTTTCTGGTGGACAGCGCCAACGGATTGCGATTGCCAGAGCGCTGATCCTACGTCCACAAATTTTGGTTTTAGATGAGCCCACTTCAGCCTTGGATGTCTCGATTCAAAAACAAGTGCTGGCCTTGTTGTCCGAACTGCAAAAGAAATACAACCTGGCTTATCTCATCATTAGTCATGATTTAGCGGTCATTCGAGCGATGTCACACGAGGTAATGGTGCTCAAGGATGGCAAAGTGGTGGAGTTTGGCGATACCGAAACACTCATTCGGCATCCGCGCCAAACTTATACCAAGGAGCTTTTTGCAGCCGCTGAACTGACTTGATAGGGGGTCCAAAACCCTCTTAAATGGGCTAATTTGGTGCATTAGCCCTGTTTTAATGCAAAATCATGTTTATAAACAACGAGTTAGGGCTAGAGTGAAGACTTGGTTAATTAAAGGTTCTTTGTTAAACTGATCTGATGTCACTGAAAAAAGCGCTACTTCCAAAGGTCCTGGCTATTGCCATAGGCTTGCTTGTTTCTTTGTCGGTTTATGCAGCCGATACAACGAGCGACGCCTCTACCGAAAGTGTTCCTAAAGAGAGCATGTTCCAAGCGGGCCGCTCTTATATCGCCCGCGTTTCCGATCGTTTGGTGGATTCAGTTTCTGGTAAGTCTGAAGAGCTGATTGATCGTGCCATGGAAGTGATTGGCGTGCGTTATCGCTGGGATGCGGAGTTACCTCAATCTGGATTAGACGGCAGTAGTTTTGTGGGTTATGTATTCAAAGATAAACTGGGATTTTTATTGCCACGTAAATCAACGCAGATGAGTCGTGTTGGTAAGCCGATTAATCGCGATGAGTTGCAACCTGGTGATCTGGTATTTTTTAATACCATGCGTTTAACTTTTTCACACGTTGGTATTTATGTGGGTGACAATAAATTTATCCACTCACCCTCTAAGGGAACTACCGTTCGCGTAGATGATCTTGGAAGTCTTTATTGGGATAAACGTTTTGACGGCGCACGTCGTTTAGATGGTAGCGATAACCTCAATGATGCTGAGCGTCAAGAGCTTCTCAACGAAGTGAAGAATCTGAAGCGTAAGTCTCGTAGCCTTTGATGCTATAGGGATGTAGTTATACGAGGGTGTGCTCTTCAAGCCACTGCTTCAGTGCAAGATCAATTTTAGTTTGCCATCCAGTTCCAGTAGCCTTAAAGGATTCAATCACATCACTAGATAAACGGATTGTCGTCGGGACTTTTATCGGCGCGATTTGGGGTCCTCTAGTCTTACGCGATGCGAGTTTTGCTTGTAATGATTTTGGCAAAGAGTTGATTTTTTTAGAAGACTTTATCTCAGCCTTAGTCCATTCAAAATCATCCTGATCATTTTTAATTTTTTTGTTCATAGTTTGCTATCTCACGTTTGTTTGCTTTTCTAAAGCTAATCACTCGAATACCTTTCAGTGTTTCTGTAAAGATCAGGGCGTGTAGCCTATTTCCAAGATACCCAATCGCGCACCTCCGAATTTCCCCATAATTTTTTCTCTTATCAATGGTGAAGTTGGCTGTCTCAAAATCAAAATCAACTACCTGCTCAAAGGACAAATTGCGATTGCGTATGTTTTCTGTGTTTTTTGTTCGATCATAGGTAATTTCCATAGGTCTAATTGTAATTACAATTAGACCTATGGAAATATACCATGCCTATAGAAGGGCTGCTGCCCAAGGACCTTTTAGGTCTTTAGCTTTTCCTTGATCAAAGCCATTTGTTCTTGGGTTGCTACTTCACCGGCAAGAATTGCGGCATTTCTGGATTTGAAATCACTGCCGCTCATTTGCAGAAGATGCGGTTGAATCACAATATCAGCACTTTTCAATTCATACTGATTAATACTTCTTTGCATAATCGAGATGGTTTGTTGCAATATTCCAAAGGTTCCACTGGCATCCTGATGGACTGGTTCAGAGGAGATGTTGACTGCGATGACTAAGGTCGCCCCCATTTGTCTTGCATAACTCACGGGTACAGGCGCGACCAGGCCACCATCGACATATTCTTTGCCGCTAATCACTGCTGGCTGAAAAACGCCAGGCACGCTACAAGACGCACGAACTGCTAAACCGGTATTCCCCGTTCTAAACAACACGCCTTTTCCGGATTGGAGTTCAGTTGCGACAATACCTAGGGGAATACGCATTTGCTCAATTGTTTTGTTTTGTACTTCACGATTGACCATGTTTTGTAAAGCATCCCCTTTAATCAAGCCGCCAAATCGTCCTGCGAAAGGAAGCCCCCAATCAGCTATCGTGGCCTCATCCAAGGTGAGGGCAAGGCGATTTAAGTCATTACCGGTGGCGCCTGAGGCTAGTAGGGCGGCAATTACGCTACCAGCACTGCTCCCAACGACGATATCAGGCCGAATTCCCTGGGCTTCCAATGCCTTGATAACACCTACATGGGCAAATCCCCGAGCTGCTCCAGCTCCAAGCGCAAGACCAACAATCGGTTTTTTGTTGCCAATCAGGCTACATGAACTCAGGCCGGCGGTGCCCAGAAGGCCCCCCATGCCCATTCCAAACCCTAATAAACGACGGCGCTCAGGTGAGGTCGGCCCCTCAATTAAAGGAAAAGCAGGTTTCGATGAAATATTGTGCATGTGGCTATTGTATTGAGCCTACCTTATAATGACTGAACGGTGAACGAAAAGGACTTCGTTGCGGCGCGAACATATCCCCGAATGAGAATTTATGAGATGGATTGATCGTAGTAGCTAGTGAACACCCCAAACCCATTACTGAAATATATTTTTTAAAGCCTCATCAGGAATATTCCTGATAGCCCAATTTTTATGGACGATCACAATAAGCGCGTAATTGAAACAGCCCTCCTGTGCGCACAGGAGCCACTTAGCGTTGCTGATTTGTCTCGTTTATTTGTTGAAGACATTGCTACAGCGGATATCGAGGAGGCTCTCGTAGAGCTGCAGCGTCGGTGGGATGACAAGGGAATGGAGCTTGTGCATATTGCTACTGGCTGGCGTTTCCAAAGTCGTTTATCGATGCGTGAGTATCTCGATCGCTTGACTCCGGAAAAGCCACCAAAGTATTCCCGTGCAGTGTTGGAGACTCTCGCAATCATTGCTTACCGTCAGCCGGTGACTCGGGGTGAGATCGAAGAAATCCGGGGTGTTGCAGTCAGCACTAATGTCATGAAGCAATTGGAAGACCGTGGCTGGGTAGAAGTTATTGGACATAAAGAGACTATTGGTCGCCCAGGCTTGTATGCAACCACTAAGCAATTTCTAGATGACTTGAGTTTGACAAACTTACAAAGCTTACCAATCTTAGAGGATGCTGCACCAATGGCTGCAGCAGAACAATTAGGTCAAGCAGTCATGGAATTTGATCCAGATGCAACTGTAGAAACAGTTGTGATGGATGGTGATGAATCCATGCTGATTGAGATTGAAGAAGTAGTAGAAATAGAAGAGACAGAAGAGATAGTGGAGATTGTGATGACTGAAGAGTCTGATGACGAAACTACTGAAGAAGTTACCCCTAAGTCTGAAGAAAATCAGACAAAACAAAATAATAATTAATGACAAGCTCTAACGAAAACGATTCATCCCCGATAGGAAATCCATCGGCAAACCCACCAAGCGCTGACGCAGCACCAGCCACTGGGGATGGTGCTAAAGCAGAAGGTCGCGAAGGTGGGGAGCGGGGCGATCGTCGTCCGCGCCGCCAAGGGACAGGAAAGCATCCATTTAACAAGAAGCGTCCTTTCAATAAGGATCGGCCTCGCAGAGAGGGTGGAGACTTTCAGGTGCCTCGCGAAGGTGGGAACAATCCAGTCGCGAAGTTGGCTCCAAATCCAGCTGATAGTGATGCCTTATTTGCATCTGTAGTGTCAGGAGAGTTTGATGCCGCATTAGATGCCCCTGAAATTGAGGAAGTAAAAAATCCTGAGGGTTTGAATGAGAGTGAAATCTCCCATCAAACTGGTGCAGAGCGCCGCGCCCAACGCTCAAGCGAAGATGACGATTTTGATGCGCCTACCGAAGAAGAGATGAGTAGTTTGCAATTTGCAAACGTAGATGATTTACCGCTGAGCATGCGTGATGAAGTTTGGTCTGACCTTGATGGTTTGGATGATGACGCAGATGATGAAGATACCGTTAAGCTTCACAAAGTATTGGCGGACGTTGGCATGGGCTCACGTCGCGATATGGAAGACTTGATTGTTCAAGGGCGTGTATCAGTTAATGGCTTGCCTGCGCATATTGGCCAGCGCATCGGACCAACAGATCAAGTACGCATCAATGGCAAGCCAGTACATCGCAAGATTCAGACGAAGCCGCCACGCGTCATCATGTACCACAAGCCTGCTGGTGAAATCGTTAGCCAGTCTGATCCGGAAGGTCGTCCAACCGTATTTGATCGTTTGCCAAAACCCAGGCAGGGTCGCTGGATCGCAGTCGGTCGTTTAGACTTTAATACGGAAGGTTTATTGTTATTTACAACCTCCGGTGAATTGGCCAATCGTTTAATGCATCCCCGCTATGGAGTAGAGCGTGAATACGCTGTGCGTATTTTGGGTGAGTTGAGTCAAGAAAACACAGCGCAATTGAAAAGCGGTATTACGCTCGATGATGGCCAAGCTAAATTCTTACGCCTATCGATGGGTGGTGGTGACGGTGCCAACCGTTGGTACCACGTTGCATTAAGTGAGGGACGTAATCGCGAAGTGCGTCGTATGTTTGAAGCGGTTGGTCATACGGTTTCTCGTTTAATCCGAACTCGTTATGGCATTTTCTTATTGCCTCCACGCTTGAGACGGGGGAAATGGGAAGAGATTGAGGCCGGCGGAATCTATAACTTGATGAAGTCTGCAGGCTTAAAAATGCCACAGCCGCAAGACAAGGGTCGCAACCCTAACGCTAATTCCAATAATCGGGATCGTCGTCCTACGGGAGAAGATTTCCAACCGGATCCAATGCAAACTTCAGTTTCTTATTGGGGTTCGCGTGATGCATTGACGCTGGCAAGTGGTCATAACGGCCTAACCCATCAAGGACGGGGTGCAAAACCGGGTGGCGGTAGTTCAGGTGATGGACGTGGTCCATTCCGAGGTAGAACCCAGGGTGGTAGACCTGGTCAAGGTGGTGGTCAAGGTGGGCAAGGCGGGCAGGGTGGAAACGGACAAGGCCGTAATAAAGCCAAAAAGGTGCACCACGGGCAGTCCGCATTTGTCACTGCTAGCCCACAAAGTCCTGGAAATGGCCCTAAACGGGCTGCCCCAAAAGGACGAAAACCTTTCAATAAGGGCCCTAGAAAGCCCCGCAATCCTAGCGAAAGCTTCTGATTTCTAACAGTTTTCCTTGGGAATCAGCTATAATTTTGGACTTGCAGCAAGTGTTTGCCGTTTTTAGTGTTTACCGACTGATGTTGCGATCAACGTAAGTCGGCCTGTTCTGAATTTCGAGAATATGGGCTTCAAAGCCCATTTTTTTTTGCCAATTTTGGTATGAGGGGGAGTCGTGAAGGATCAGCAGGTTATTTCTGCAGAGCTGGAAAACTTAGGTTACACGTTGGTCGATATCGAACGTGAAGCCGGAGGATTGCTGCGCGTCACGATTGAAAACCCAGATTATGAGCGTTTGATATCTGTCCTCGATTGCGAAAAGGTGAGTCATCAATTGAGCTACACCTTGCCAGTAGAGAACATTCCTTTCGAGCGCTTGGAAATTTCTTCACCAGGCTTAGATCGTCCTGTGAAGAGTGCGCAGGATTTTGAGCGCTTTGCTGGAATGGAAGTGGATTTGAAATTACGTGTTGCCGTTGGCAGCCGTAAGAATTTTCGTGGTGTGTTGCAAGGTTTGCTGACTGGTGAGTTGGATTCGCCTGATGCGAAATTTGGTTTGGAGTTTGAGGGTGCTGATGGTCAGCCCTCTCAATTGGAGTTTTCTTTAGCCGAGGTTGATAAAACTCGGTTGGTCCCTGTTATTGATTTCAAAGGAAGAAAGTCATGAGTCGAGAAGTTCTCATGTTGGCAGACGCCTTAGCGCGTGAAAAGAACGTTGATCAAGCTATCGTCTTCGAGGCGTTAGAAATGGCGTTGGCATCAGCCACTAAGAAGCGGTATGCATCAGAAGATGTAGATATTCGCGTAGCAATTGATCGTGAGTCTGGTGAATACGAAACCTTCCGTCGCTGGTTGGTGGTTCCTAACGAAGCCGGTCTGCAAGAGCCAGATAAAGAGATTCTGCAATTTGAAGCCCAAGAGCAACTCGCTGACATGGAAGTTGGCGACTATATCGAAGAGCAAATTGAATCCTTAGCATTTGGACGTATCGGCGCACAAGCTGCCAAGCAAGTAATCTTGCAGCGCATTCGTGATGCTGAACGTGAGCAAATTTTGAACGACTACCTTGAGCGTGGCGAAAAAGTCATGACCGGTACCGTTAAACGTGCTGACAAAAATGGATTGATTATTGAATCTGGTCGTGTCGAAGCATTGCTCCGCCGTGATCAAATGATCCCAAAAGAAAATTTGCGTTCTGGTGACCGTGTCCGTGCCTACATCCTCAAAGTGGATCGTGAAGCACGTGGCCCGCAAATCGAACTCTCCCGCACTTGCCCTGATTTCTTGATCAAGTTGTTCGAGAATGAGGTTCCAGAGATGGAACAGGGCTTGTTAGAGATTAAGGGTGCAGCTCGTGACCCTGGTATCCGCGCGAAGATCGCCGTTGTTACTTATGACAAGCGTATCGATCCCATTGGTACTTGCGTTGGTGTTCGTGGCACACGTGTCACTGCGGTGCGTAACGAAGTGGCTGGCGAAGCAGTCGATATTGTGTTGTGGTCTGAAGATCCAGCACAGTTTGTAATTGGAGCCTTGGCCCCAGCACAAGTTTCTTCAATCGTAGTCGACGAAGAGCGTCATGCGATGGACGTAGTGGTTGATGAAGAGAACCTGGCGATCGCCATTGGGCGTAGCGGACAAAACGTTCGCTTGGCTAGCGATTTAACTGGTTGGCAGATCAACATCATGACTCCTGAAGAGTCTGCTGAGAAGACAGAAAAAGAAGCTTCTTCTGTACGTCAGTTATTTATGGACAAATTAGACGTTGATCAAGAAGTGGCGGATATTTTGATTGAAGAAGGTTTCAATACATTAGAGGAAGTGGCCTATGTTCCGCTTTCAGAAATGTTAGAAATCGATTCATTCGATGAAGACACTGTAAATGAGCTCCGTACCCGTGCTCGTGATTCTTTGCTGACGATGGAGTTAGCAAAAGAAGAGCGTATCGGCGAAGTGTCTCAAGATTTGCGTTCTTTAGAAGGAATGACGACGGAATTGATTGCAAAGCTTGCTGAGAATCAAGTTCACACCCGTGACGACCTTGCTGAACTAGCTGTTGATGAGCTAGTTGAGGCGACACAAATTGACGAAGAAACTGCGAAAACGCTCATCATGAAAGCGCGCGAACATTGGTTTACTTCATGAGAGGAAGTAGTGCATGGCAACAACAACAGTAAAAGTACTTGCTAAGGAACTAAAAAGAACCGCGGCTGACCTCTTGGAACAATTGAAGGCCGCTGGGATCGATAAAGGTTCTGAAGATGAGAGCATTACCGAGAAGGACAAGACTGTTCTGCTCGAGCATTTGCAAAAAGCGCATGGCAATGCCGATACGAGCGCTCGTAAAAAGATTACTTTAATCAAACGCGAGAATTCTGAGATTCGTCAGGCGGATTCTGCTGGTCGTACTCGTACCGTTCAGGTTGAGGTGCGTAAAAAGCGTGTACTAGTAAAAGCGGGCGATAAAGCTCCTGCAGTAGAAGAGGCGCCAGCAAAGGCAGCAGTACCTACTACTCCAGCTAAACCCATTCTGTCTGAAGAAGAGTTAGAGAAGCGCGCAGCTGAAGCGATCCGTCAAGCAGAATTATTAGCTCGTCAAGAAGCGGAAATGCAGGCGGCTGAAGAGGCTCGCCAAAAAGAAGTGGCACAGCCTGTTGATGAAGTTCAATCTGAAGACAAGGCACCTGCCGCAGCCGCTGCTGCTGCTGAAAAGAAAGCACAAAGCGATAAAGCAGCTAAAGAGATAGCTGCTAGCAAAGAAAAAGAGTTGGCAGAAATTCGTGTTCGTCGTGCTGCTGCAGAAGCTGAAGCTTTGGCAATTCGCGACATGATGAGTGCTCCTGCTCGCGTTCTGAAGGCGCCAAGTGAAATTGCTGCTGAAGAAGCGAAAAAAGGCACATTGCACAAGCCCGCAAAAGCGGAAGGTGCAGACGATAAGAAGAAGGCTGTAGTTAAAGTTGGCGGTAAAACGATTAAGTCTTCCGAAACATCCTCTACTTGGCAAGAAGAGGGCGCCAAGAAACCGGGTGGTCTGAAGACGCGTGGGGATTCATCTGGTGGCGTTGGTGGCTGGCGTTCAGGTGGTGGGCGTAAAAAGCAACGTCAAATCGCTGAAGCTAACGTAGATACCAACTTCCAAGTTCCAACAGAGCCAGTGATTCATGATGTGCAGGTTCCTGAAACCATTACTGTTGCTGAGTTAGCTCATGCAATGGCAGTGAAGAGCGCAGAAGTGATTAAGTTATTAATGGGTATGGGTCAGATGGTTACCATCAACCAAGTGCTCGATCAAGATACTGCGATGATCATCGTTGAAGAAATGGGTCATAAAGCACATGCGGCTAAATTGGATGATCCCGATTTTGATATTGGTACTGATGGACATGATGCAGAGTTGTTACCACGTCCACCTGTAGTGACGGTGATGGGTCACGTTGACCACGGTAAAACTTCTTTGCTCGATAAGATTCGTGCGGCTAAAGTGGCCACCGGTGAAGCGGGTGGTATTACCCAGCATATTGGTGCGTACCACGTAGAAACTCCACGCGGCATGATTACTTTCTTAGATACTCCGGGTCACGAAGCTTTTACAGCAATGCGTGCACGCGGTGCTAAGGCAACGGATATCGTGATCTTGGTTGTTGCTGCAGATGATGGCGTGATGCCGCAAACCAAAGAAGCGATTCACCATGCTGTAGCTGGTGGCGTACCGATGGTAGTTGCAATCAATAAGATTGATAAACCAGAAGCAAATTCTGATCGCGTGAAGACCGAGTTAGTAGCTGAGCAGGTAGTGCCAGAGGAATATGGTGGCGATGTGCCATTTATTGCAGTGTCCGCGAAAACGGGCGAAGGTATTGATGCTTTGCTAGAGAATGTTCTATTGCAAGCTGAAATTTTGGAACTCAAAGCTCCAAGAGATGCACCCGCACAAGGTTTGGTAATTGAAGCTCGCCTAGATAAAGGTAAGGGCCCAGTAGCAACCGTTTTAGTTCAGTCTGGAACCCTCAAGCGTGGTGACATGCTCTTGGCCGGCTCTACCTTTGGACGCGTTCGCGCGATGATGGATGAGAACGGTAAGCCATGTAATGAGGCCGGCCCATCTATTCCAGTAGAAATTCAAGGTTTATCAGAAGTACCGGCTGCAGGTGAGTCAGTACAAGTAGTTCCTGATGAGCGTAAAGCCCGTGAGATCGCACTGTTCCGTCAAGGTAAGTTCCGGGATGTGAAGTTAGCTAAACAGCAAGCATTCAAACTCGAAACCATGATGGAAAACATGGAAGAGGGAGCGATTGAAGCAAAGCTATTGCCTTTAATTATCAAGGCAGACGTACAAGGATCGCAAGAAGCTTTGGCTCAGTCCTTAATGAAGCTCTCTACTCCAGAAGTGAAAGTGCAAATTGTTCACGCAGCAGTGGGTGGTATTACTGAAACTGACGTGAACTTGGCTGTCGCTTCTAAAGCCGTGATTATTGGCTTTAACTCCCGTGCTGATGCTGCTGCACGTAAGTTAGCCGAGAATAATGGTGTCGATATTCGATATCACAACATCATTTATGACGCCGTAGACGAGGTGAAATTAGCCTTGAGTGGCATGTTAACCCCGGATAAGAAAGAAGAGATCACTGGCTTGGTTGAGATTCGTCAGGTCTTCTTGGTATCTAAAGTGGGCGCAATTGCGGGTTGCTTGGTTGTTGACGGTGTCGTTAAACGTACCTCAAGCGTTCGCCTTTTGCGTGACAATGTAGTTGTCTGGTCTGGCGAATTGGATTCTCTCAAGCGCTTTAAAGATGACGCTAAAGAAGTTCGTGCCGGTGTTGAGTGTGGCTTGTCATTAAAAGGCTACAACGACATTAAAGAGGGTGATCAGCTTGAGGTGTTTGAAGTAACGGAAGTTGCTCGTTCACTATAAGACATAGCGATATGCATAAAACTAGCCCTCATCGTAACCAGCGTCTCGCCGATCAAATTCAGCGAGACCTGGCCGAGCTCATTCCGCGTGAGTTGCGTAGCCCAAGCTTAGGCTTGATTACCCTTCAAAGTATTGAGCTAACGCCAGACTTAGCGCATGCCAAGGTATTCTTTACGGTTCTAGGCGCTGAGCCTGAGCCTGCCTTGAAGGCTTTGCAGGAAAAAGCAGGGTATTTACACTCGTTGTTGTTTAAGCGTTTGCACATACATACCGTGCCTACATTGCATTTTCACTATGACAGCTCAGTTGAGCATGGCATAGAGATGTCTCGATTGATCGATCAAGCTGTAGAGAGCGATCACAAAGATGAGAATAAATAACTCATGGCTATTCGGATCGACGGTGTAGTGTTGCTGGACAAGCCTATGGGAATGAGTTCTCAGGGTGCGGTCACAGCAGTCAAGCGCGCCTTTAATGCGGATAAAGCAGGTCATACCGGCACTCTGGATCCGATGGCTACTGGTCTTTTACCCATTTGTTTGGGTGAGGCTACTAAGTATTCGCAGGACTTATTAGAGGCTGATAAGACTTATATCGCGCGTGTGAAATTTGGATCACGTACGGATACAGGTGATGCAGAAGGTCACATTATTGAAGAGCTGCCTTTGCCTAGTTTTGCAAATGAAGCTGACATCAGAAGTGCACTAGATGCATTGCTCCCTAAGTTTACTGGCCCGATTACCCAGGTGCCGCCAATGTATTCAGCGCTCAAGCGTGATGGCAAGCCCTTATATGAATACGCACGCGCTGGTATTGAGTTAGAGCGCGCTCCACGTAACATCATCATTCATCACATTCGCTGGACTGATATTCAGTGGCCTGAAGCGACTTTAGAAGTGAGTTGCAGCAAGGGCACCTATATTCGCGTGCTGGCGGAAGACCTTGGTAATACATTAGCTTGTGGCGCCCATTTAGTTGGTTTGCGCCGTACCGAAGTAGGGCACCTGAATTTGGAACAGTCATTTACTATCGAATCTATTCAGAGTGGCTTACAAAATAGCGCTAGCTATATATTGCCAGTAGATGCCTTGTTACAAACCTTGCCCCATTTAACGGTGGATGAACAACAAGCGAAGCGCCTAGAGATGGGCCAGCGTGTTCCCCTCAATCTGCCATCCATCGAAGCATTGGTGCGTATTTATCGCGCTACTGCTGCACCCCACAATTTTATTGGTACTGCTGATTGGCGCTCTGGGGTATTGCATCCCAAGCGTTTGATTTCTCAGGCTCATTAATTAACCCTTTTACTTATCTTTCACTTTAGAAGCTTCACATGACTAAACGCGCACTCCGTAATATCGCCATCATCGCCCACGTTGACCACGGTAAAACTACCCTGGTTGACCAACTCTTGCGCCAATCAGGCACATTCCGTTCCAATGAAAAAATGACCGAACGCGTCATGGACTCAAACGATTTGGAAAAAGAGCGTGGCATTACTATTTTGTCTAAGAACTGTGCAGTGGAATACGACGGCACTCATATCAACATCGTTGATACCCCAGGACACGCGGATTTTGGTGGTGAAGTAGAACGCGTTCTCTCGATGGTTGACGGCGTGTTGCTCTTAGTGGATGCGGTTGAAGGCCCGATGCCACAAACCCGTTTCGTTACCAAGAAAGCCTTGGCACTGGGTTTGAAGCCGATCGTAGTGATTAACAAAGTTGACCGCCCAGGAGCACGTTGCGATTACGTGATTAACGCTACCTTTGAATTGTTTGACAAGCTTGGTGCTACTGAAGAGCAGCTCGACTTCCCAATCATTTATGCATCCGGCTTAAACGGCTATGCAGGCTTAAGTGAAGATGTGCGTGAAGGTGATATGCGTCCATTGTTTGATGCTGTTTTAGAACATGTTCCTGTCCGTGATGATGATCCAGATGGTCCTTTACAGTTCCAAATCTCTTCCATTGACTACAACAGCTATGTAGGAAAGATTGGTATTGGTCGTATAAACCGTGGCCGTGTTAAATCGGGCATGGAAGTAATTTGTTTAAATGGACCAGATGGCGTGCCATTCAAAGGTCGAGTAAATCAGGTATTGAAGTTCAAAGGTCTTGAGCGTGAAATCGTTGACGAAGCGATTGCTGGCGATATCGCCCTGATTAATGGTATTGAAGAATTGGCGATCGGCACAACCGTTTGTGCAGTGGATAAACCTGACGCATTGCCAATGCTTAAAATTGATGAGCCAACCTTAACCATGAACTTTATGGTGAATACCAGTCCGTTTGCAGGACGTGAAGGTAAGTTCGTAACTAGTCGTCAAATTCGTGAGCGTCTTGATCGTGAACTTAAGTCTAATATGGCCTTACGCGTAAAAGAAACAGATGACGACACGGTATTTGAAGTATCCGGTCGTGGTGAGTTGCATTTGACGATCTTGGTTGAAACCATGCGTCGTGAAGGTTATGAGATGGCTGTTTCTCGTCCACGCGTAGTGTTCCATGAAGAAGATGGCGTGAAGATGGAGCCGTATGAGAATTTAACGGTTGACGTAGAAGATGCTACTCAAGGCGCTGTGATGGAAGACTTGGGTAAGCGTAAGGGTGAGCTGCAGGATATGGTGAGTGACGGTAAAGGTCGTACCCGTCTTGAGTACCGCATTCCTGCGCGTGGTTTGATTGGTTTCCAAGGTGATTTCATGACCATGACCCGCGGTAATGGCTTGATGAGTCATACCTTTGATGCTTATGCACCAGCTAAGGATGGTATTTTGGGTGAGCGCCATAACGGTGTGTTGATTAGCCAAGACGATGGTGAAGCAGTTGCTTACGCTATTTGGAAATTACAAGACCGTGGTCGTATGTTCGTAAAACATGGTGACCCTGTTTACGAAGGTATGGTGATTGGTATTCATAGTCGTGACAACGATTTGGTTGTTAACCCAATAAAAGGTAAGCAATTAACCAACGTGCGATCTTCTGGTACTGATGAAGCGGTTCGCTTGGTAACCCCAATCGACTTGACTTTAGAATACGCCGTAGAATTCATTAGCGATGATGAATTGGTTGAAGTAACGCCGAAGAGTGTGCGCGTACGTAAGCGCTACTTGAAAGAGCATGATCGTAAGAAGGCATCACGCGAGTAAACTCCGCAAGCTGCATAAAAAGCCACCCTCGGGTGGCCTTTTTATGGGAAAAATCTGTATAAATGCAGGGGTTTTCTATCTAGAGTAATTGTAGTAACATTGCTACAATTAATCGGAATTGAGCGGAGGTATTCATGATTACTACTTTATCAAGTCGTGAATTTAATCAAGACACTGGCAGTGCTAAAAAAGCCACTGCAACAGGGCCGGTTGTTATTACTGATCGCGGAAGACCGGCGCACGTACTCATGACCTATTCTGAATATCAGCGCGTTGCAGGCAAGGGAAAAAACATTTTAGATTTAGTGGGTATGAAGGGCGCTGGTGATATTGAGTTTGACCCTGCGAAAATCCAAAGCCTTTCAAAGCCAATTGGAGACTTTTTGTAATGTACTTACTTGATACTAATGTTGTATCTGAGTTTAGAAAGTCGGCAGATGGGCGTATCAATAAACGCGTGAAGCGTTGGGCTGAAGAAACTCCGCCTGACTTCATGTATATCTCAGCTATCTCAGTGCTTGAATTAGAGATTGGGGTATTGCA
>Ga0194037_1000753_pt1 | contig 25055 bp, 13 predicted proteins | sample JunL306m_MetaG_FD_148653 | JGI IMG/M metagenome (GOLD analysis project Ga0194037, IMG submission 148653) | Anoxic zone freshwater microbial communities from boreal shield lake in IISD Experimental Lakes Area, Ontario, Canada - Jun2016-L304-6m | ecosystem: Environmental > Aquatic > Freshwater >...
GTTACAAACTGATGCAGATCTTGCCATCATTATTGGAGGATATAATAGCAGCAACACATCACATTTAGTAGAATTATGTGAAGAGAAACTTCCTTCTTATTTTATCGACACCCCAGAAAAAATTATCAGCAAATCAGAAATTATAAATTGTAATTGGAGAACAAAGGAGCAAAATAAGGTTAGTGCTTTTTTACCTGAAAAATTACCCGTTAAAATACTCATCACAAGTGGTGCAAGTTGTCCGGATGCAGTTGTAGAGTCCGTAATCAGAAAATTAGCACATCTCTATCAGGTAGAGGAAAGTGTAGATAAATTAATAGCATCCTTTTAAAAAAGATGCTATTAATTTAGAAGTCTCTATTTATTTATTAAAGATTATTCCAATAGTTTTTTCACAACCAGTCCGCCCACTTTTTTACCGGCTTCGGCTCCAGTGTTAACGCTTAATACATAATGGATACCACCATATACGCGGCTGATGGAACACTCAGCAGCAGCTTCATGTAAAGATTTGAAATCTCTTTTCATCCCGATATAATGATAATCACTAGAATCAGTGAAGCTCAAATTGTCTCTGTATAATTTTGTCAAAACGGTTGCTGCAGAGGCAGTGATAGTACTATGCCCACTGGTATATTCAGGGAATGGTGGTGTTTGCAGGAATGGCATCCAGCTCTTATCCATCAATTCTTTAATAACAGTAACCGGTCTTACATAACTACTCCTGTATTTTTCATCCCAACAAGAGATAAATCCATCATACAAAGCAATAGCAGTAATAGCAAAGGTTTGAGCTGCTTTTACAGGATCTGCTTTTTCTTGTTGAATGATTTGTGCAGCTATTCCAATCCAGTGACCACCAGGAGTGATTTTTTTATTTCCGAACATCATATGTCCCGCATGTTCAATCACAAAAGGATTATCATCCCAATATCTCGCAATTGTTTTTTGTTCCTCCGTAAGATTTTTATTGATATCATAGACCTCTTTCATCATACCATAGAATACCGAACCTGGTTTTGGATCGTATTTTGGAGGTGTATTTGGCTTAAACTGAGAAGCAGAATCCAGTACCATCGGTTGCATAGTATTCCAACACCATTCTACGCCATCTGCATAATCTGGTGGGGTTGGGCGCCATTTTCCAGGCTCTTCACTTCCCAGATATTTCGCCTTACCTCTTGATTTAAAATAACCATCGTTCTTAGCTCTAGCTAATACTACTGCTGCAATCGTATCTCCAAACGAAATTGAATTTTGATATGTTGCTTCGTCTAATTGTTGTTTGAAGTTTTCGTGAATCTTATTTTCATAGCCTGTCAATGAATCCACAGAGAATACTTTTACATTTCTTGTGACCTTAAAAAATGCCTCTGATGCAGCCAAATTAAAATCATATTTTTTTGCTGGGTCTGGCTGAGGCATTTTGCTAAAGCCATTTAATTTTTCCGCGATAGATGAAGTATTGGGTTTTGAAAAACGCAATGCCTCATACGCTGCGATGGAAGAATATACATAGATCCTACTAGCTACTGGAGGAGTAAATACATCGTAAATAATTACCTGCGTTAGCTGGTCTTCATTATTAATTAAAAGGTTTACGGAATCAAGGGGTTCTGACTTTTTTGGAGAACAACCAATAGTACCAAAGAAAAGTACTACAAATAAGGTTTTTGAAATTTTTTTCATTGATAAGGTTTGAGAATAAAGCAATCAAAAAACAAAAAAATTAGCAGATGATTAAAAAGTTATTAAAGATAAGAAAAACGAAAGAATCATTCAACATGACATCTATAAATGCCTCATTTCTCCGATTAGCGAAAATGTCAAAATAAATTATTTTTTAATCAGGCGAATTAAAAAGCCGCCACCTGGCGCCAGATGGATTTTCACCTCCTTGTCCTTTTTTACTAAAGTATCTATTAAAATATAATCTGATGCATAACGATCTGCATTTATCCCATCCTTGCAAATTGTGGCTTTATATTCGCCTTCACCAAGAAAATCAAATTTTAAATTTATATCCCTTGCCTCCCAATCAGTCATACCTCCGATATACCAATTGGCATTTTTTTGTCTTGCAGTTATAATATATTCACCCACTTTACCATCAATAATTTTTGTTTCATCCCATGTGGTTGGTAAGCTACCCATCAATTCTGTAAATTTTGGTTCCAGCCAGGCCTGCGATGGATTGCCCCCAAATATCTGCATTGGATTATCGAACACCAAAAACATTGCTAATTGGTGACTGCGCGTGCCCTGAGTCATTACCATTCCCTCAATGGTCCTAAAACCTTTTTTTGTAGCATTATTGAAAACAAGTGGCTCGTAATCAAAGGATCCTGCTAGCATTCGGGTATAAGGCATCGTTACATCGTGTTTTGGAGATGCGTTATCACTTCCAATATTATTTTCAGATCCAAGCACACCTTCTCTTGTTACATTGTTAGGGTAAGTACGGTTGAATCCTTTTGGGGGATATGCGCCATGAAACATGATCATGATATGATGTTCAGCGCATGCCTTTGCAATGCGGTAATAAAAACTCACCGTTTTCTGATCGTCTCTGTCAATAAAATCAGTCATTATAAAATCAACTCCCCATTTGTTGAATCTATCCAGAGCACTATCCAGTTGTCTTTCTAATGTATGAGCTAGTGTCCACATACTAATCTTAATTCCTTTTTCTTTGGCATAAGCAGTCAAAGTATCCATATTGATATTTGGATTGATTTTAAAAAGATCCATATTATCGCTCCATCCGGCATCCATCATGATACGGTCAAATCCAAATCTTTTTGCAAAATCAATATAATATTTATAAGATGCTGTATTAATTCCAGAACGAAAGGGAACATTAAAAAGATTCACATTGATAGTCCATTCATCTGTTCCTTTTCCTGGATTAACCCAGGAAGCATCGCCGATTCTAGATGGAGAACTTAGACGATATACTATATCATTGGATGGCAATTGACGATCTTCATCTGCAATAATTAAAATACGCCATGGAAAACTTCTAGTACCCTTTGTTTTTGCGATGTATTCGGCCCTTTTAGTCACCAAAGATTGGGGATAGTCTCCCTCTGTCATTTTTTCTTCCAACGGGTAAGCTGCAAAGATTCCTTTTAAAACAGGTGAACCAGTTCCTGACAGAAACATACCTGGATAATCCTCCAAATCAGATTCTGTTATTCCAATTTTAGGGCCAAGTACAGGGCTCACCAATACAGGATTATAAGCTACTTCATTGATTCCTATTTTGTTCATTTCCCTAAGTGGAAATTGCTCTTCAAAACTGGTATGAAAAATGTCTGCATCATCCCGTTTATGTATACCTGGAAAATAAACAGATGGATTATCGGGAAATTGAAATTCCGCAATTTCATTTGTGATGGTGATGGAGTCTTTAAAATGAGTAAGTAATCTATATGCAACACCATCATTAAAAACTTTAAATTCTAATGTATAAGGTTGTTTAAATTCTATAGACAGTAAATTATAATGGTCTTCGATTAATTTTCTTTTTTCAGGAATTGGCGAAGTGATTGTATTGAACACCTTTTTTTCAACATTTGAAGTAATTGCATTATCAAAAGAAAAACTATTATTGTTTTTCAAAATTAAATCAATGCCTGAAGGTAAAATTATTGATGTTCCATTTTCATATACCCGATATTTTAAATTTTGATTCATCCATACCTTCACACAGATCTTACCAGAAGGGGAGTATACAGATAGAGTGTCTGTCGACCATGCATAAGCATTTATTCCAATAAAAAGGGTAAGCAAACAGATTTTTTTCATTTTTATTACAAATTCAATTAATCAATTATTTAAATTAAGCCATTTTACAAGAGTTCTGTATTTTAATAGGTTAGATTTAAAATAAAAGTCAATTGTACCGACTATCCATAATTTCAATGGCCAGTATTAAAAGTTGGAAAAAAAAAACTAAATTCAGCTACTATAAATTATTAAAACGAATGCCAGCTCTAAGAAATCTTGTCCTTTTCGCAATTACTTTTTTTATATCATATGGTTCAGTAAATGCGCAGCTTTCTTCAAAAGACAGCTCTTTCTTACTAACTAGTGTCAAAAATGTACTTACATTTTATGACCAGAATATTGAAGAACAATCTGGAAAATTTAATGGCAGTCAAAATATTGGATACGCTAATGCAATCCTAGATAAAAATCCATATTATAACTCACCAAATTTTGGAAAAGGTTATATCATTTACGATCATGTATTTTACAATAATGTATTGCTTCTTTTTGATGAAGTAACTGACATAGTAATTTTACAGGATAGTTCACATAAAATAGAATTGATCAGTGAAAAGCTGAATAGCTTTGGGCTTTTTGATACCAAATTTAAATATTTGACAAAAAATGAAACCACGTCAAGTGCTCTGTTAAAAAATGGATATTATCAAGTATTAGTAGATAATAAAACCAGTTTATTCAAAAAGGAAACTAAAAAAATTAATGAACAGATCATTGGAAATGAACTTAATTATCAAATTGAAATATCAACTCATTACTATATTCTAAAGGATAATCAATATCATGAAGTACAAAGCAAAAAAACAATCTTCCGGTTATTCAAGGAAAAAGAGAAAGAAATTAAGCATTTTATAAAGACACAGCACTTAAGCTACCGACATGAGAAAGACAATACACTAACAGATGTTGTAGAATACTATAACCTTTTAACCAAATAATGTGAGAATATATTCTATAAGTTTACTATTACTTTTTGTATTGTTTTTTTTTAATACAAGTTATAGTCAATCAGACAGTTCTAAATTGGTGGATATCAATTGTAACAAATGTTCAATACAAGATTTGACTAAACAAATCGAGGATCAAATTCGCATTCATATTTACTATGATTCAAGTATGTTTCTCCAAAAAACTTTTACTTATGTTGCAAAATCTGAACCATTAAATAAAGTATTAAATCAGCTACTTTCAAGTGAATTAATTTATTCCAACTTTGATAACCAAAATAATATATTCCTTACTAGAAACAAGACTATTAGTTTGCTATTACCAGATAGTTATTTTATGAATAATGCTTCGGTTACTGCTTCTAGTATTAATACTATTGATGATGAATATCCATCTTATAGTAAAGAAGCATTAGTTGATAAAACGCTATATGAGATTGGAGATAAGAATATCAAAAATCAAAAATCAATTGTTGTGGGAGGAATTATTAAAGATGCCAAAACTGGGCAGCCTCTAGCCGGAGCAAACGTATATATCGAAAACCCGAGAATAGGTGCCACAACAGATCAATTTGGGGCTTTCACTATTTCATTACCAAGGGGTAAACATATTTTAAATATTCAAAGTATTGGAATGCGCGATATCAAACGTCAAATCGTTTTATATAGTGATGGAAAAATGAATGTTAACATGATTGAAAGTATTCAGTCTCTAAAAAGAGTTACCGTTTCCTCAAAGAAACTCAGCAATATTCGTGGCTCTCAAATGGGTGTACAGAAAATCGATATTAAAACCATAAAGCAAATCCCCATGCTATTTGGTGAAGCAGATATTATTCGGGCAATCACTACATTGCCTGGAGTAAAAACAGTGGGTGAAGCAAGTACAGGTTTTAATGTAAGAGGTGGGTCAGCAGATCAGAACTTGATTTTGTTTAATGATGCAACTATGTACAACCCTTCCCACTTTTTTGGATTATTTTCTGCATTTAATCCAGAAGTAGTTAACAGTGTTGAATTGTATAAGAGTTCTATTCCTGCAAAATATGGCGGCAGGCTATCTTCTGTGCTTGATATCAATAGTAAAGAAGGAAATAAAAAAGAGATTACAGGATCAGCAGGTATTGGACCATTAACAAGTAGATTAAATATTGAAGGACCATTAGTAAAAGATAAATCTTCATTTATTTTAGGTGGTCGAACTACTTATTCAAACTGGCTTTTCAAATATTTACCTGAAGATTATAAAAATAGTGCAGCTAATTTCTACGATATTAATTTAATTACAACTCATGAATTAGACAAAAACAACTCACTCTACTTTACTGCCTATATTAGCAATGATAAGTTTAATCTTAACAGTGATACTACTTATAGTTATGGCAATAAAAACGTGTCATTAAAATGGAAACACACTTATAACGCTAAACTAAACAGCGTTATAAGTGCAGGCTTAGATCAATATAACTATGAAATTGGAAGCCAAAAACTTCCGCTAAATGCGTACAAACTTGCTTTTAATATTCAGCAATCGAATTTTAAAGCTCATTTTAATTATTTCTATAACAACAAACATAGTTTTGATTTTGGTATCAACGCTATCTTATATAAACTTAATCCTGGCGATTATGATTCAAATGGAAGTGAGTCTCTAATAAAACCAGACCATTTACAATCTGAACAGGGATTAGAATCTGCACTATATTTTAGCGACCATTATACAGTAACCCCAAAATTAAAAATTGATGCAGGTATCAGAATGTCGATGTTTAATGTGATGGGGCCTGGTGACTTTAATGTTTATGCAAATGGTGTACCGAGAACTGAAAGTAGCGTAATCAGTACCTCACATTATGATAATGGAAAAATTATTAAAACATATGGTGGGCCAGAAGTTAGATTAGGTTTTAGATATGTATTTGACGAAACATTTTCACTGAAAGGGGGCTTCAATACCCAGCGTCAATATATACACTCACTTTCAAATACCACAGCGATGGCCCCAACAGATATTTGGAAATTGAGTGATCCCAATATAAAACCCCAGATTGGTAGTCAGTTCTCTTTAGGTTTATATAAAAACCTGAGATCAAATACTATTGAAACTTCTGTAGAAGTATATTATAAAGACATTAAAAATTATCTTGACTATAAGAGTGGTGCTGTACTTGTTATGAACCATCATATTGAAACAGACGTGATTGGTACAAAAGGAAAAGCATATGGAGTTGAATTACTGTTGAAGAAAGTAACAGGGAAATTGAATGGTTGGTTAAGTTATACTTGGTCGAGAATCTTATTGCAACAAAATGATCTTAACGTTGGTGAGCTGATTAATAATGGAAATCCCTATCCTGCTAACTATGATAAACCCAATGATATTACAGTTGTTACCAATTATAAATTTAGCCACCGGGTAAGTATTACGCTAAATGCAAATTACAGCACCGGACGCCCTATAACACTACCTGTTGGTCTTTTTAACTATGCCGGATCCATGCGTACGCTTTATGCTGCCCGAAACGCTTATCGCATTCCAGACTACTTTAGAACAGATTTCGCTATGAATATCGAGGGTAATCATAAAGTAAAACAATTGTTTCATAATTCCTGGTCCATCGGAGTTTATAATTTAACAGGAAGAAAAAATCCTTACTCTGTTTATTATGTTTCAGAAAATGGACAAGTTAATGGATATAAGCTTTCCATTTTTGGAAATGCCATTCCTTATATTAATTTAAATATCAGGTTCAAATAATATAAAATGAAAAAAATAATTACCTCTTTGTTCATTCTTCTTGCCTTTCTGGGATGCAAAGAAAAATATATATCACCAGTTGTGTCTCCTAATTTAGGATACCTTGTTGTAGAGGGTACAATTAATTCGGGAACAGGAGCCACTGAAATAGTTTTAAAGCGAACTGTTGCACTTGATAATCCTATGATAGTTTATGAAGCAGGGGCTATCGTTAGTATTAATGGAGAAGACAATTCTATAGCTTACTTAACAGAAGGTAATATTGGAAATTATACTTCCTCGAATTTAAACCTTCAAAATTCAAAAAAATATCGTCTTAATATTTTAACGAAAGACGGAAAAATTTATCAATCCGATTATACAAATCCTCAAACTACCCCTGCAATTGATAGCTTAAGTTGGAGGCAAGATCCTAATGGGCTTCAGATTTATGTAAATACACATGATGCCACTGGACTTACCAAATATTATCAATGGGATTATACAGAAACATGGGAATACCATTCTCCATATCAGCAGTATTTAGAATACAATCAATTCAATACTTCCTTAGGAATAAAATACAATCTTGTGCCGTTTGATCCAATATTAGGAAGATTTAATACTGCAATTTATAAATGCTGGCCTACTGAAAATTCATCTTCAATACTCTTGGGTTCCACTATTACATTATCTGATAATAAAATATTGCTTCCCCTAAATTATATAACTGTTGGATCTGTTAAACTTGGCAAACTATACAGTATAAAAACAAGGCAATATAGTTTAAGCGAAGGGAAGTATAATTATTTGCAAAAAATAAAAAAGAATACTGAAGGTACAGGATCTGTATTTGACGCTCAGCCTTCTGAACTTGTAGGAAATATTCACTGTACAACAAATGCGTCTGAACCTGTGATAGGGTATATCGATATAAGTACGATTCAAGAAAATAGAATATTTATAGATAATTCACAATTATCAAACTGGAATTATATTTCCCCATGTAATCAAGAGGAAGTACTCAACAATACTGATGCGATTTCAATGAAATATGGACAACTAACTCCCACTAATATAGCAAAGTCAACACCATTTGGAACAGCTATATCATACTATTTTGCAATGCCCAATTGTGTTGACTGTACCTTTTTCGGAACAAATATTAAACCACCATTTTGGCCATAATTAAGCTTTAAACTATGCTGAACTTAAAGAAATATTTTCCATTGCTGGTAGTTTTTTTATATGCAATGCAACATTCTTTATTATATGCGCAAGAGACTGATATACTAACCCAAAAGCTTGAGAAATATGCATCAAAGCATTTAGAAGAAAAGCTTTTTTTGCATACAGACAAGTCGGTTTATTTAGCAGATGAAATCTGCTGGTTTAAAATTTATCATGTGGATGGTTTTTTTCATTTACCACTTTCATTAAGTACTATTGCATATATCGAAATTTTAGATAGTCATTCAAAACCGGTAGTACAAGAAAAAGTAGATTTGCAAAACGGGCAGGGTTCCGGCTCTTTAAAACTTCCAAATTCAGTTACTTCTGGCCATTACACGTTAAGAGCTTACACTAACTGGATGAAAAATTATAGTTCCGACTTTTTCTTCCAAAAAAATATAACAATCATTAATACTCTAAATGAGCAAGGAGCTTTATCCAATATTCAAGTACAAGACGAAATTAAGATTCAACTATTTCCTGAAGGGGGAAATCTGGTTAATGATATTTCAAATAAAGTGGGCTTTAAAATAATTAATCAGTATGGGAAAGGGGTCGACGCCAACGGTTTTGTTTTGAATGAAAAGTCAGATACCATTTTAAAAGTAAGTACACTTAGTCATGGAATGGGTAATTTTAATTTCAAACCATCAGCAGGGCATACTTATAAATTTGCTGTACAATTGTTGAATAACAAATTCATTTCAGAAGTATTCCCAACATCAATCAATAAAGGATATTCATTACGAGTGTTAAATACAGAAAATAAATTCGATTCTGTTACACTATTGATTGAATCAAAAAATATCAGTTCACCAGTTGCATATATTATTTCTCATACAAGGGGTGTTGTAAAAATATTTAAACAAATAAACCTTGTAAATGGGATCGCTAGTTACACGATTCCAAAAACAAGTTTAAGCGACGGCATCAACTGTTTCGCTTTATTTGATGAAAATAGAATTCCTGTTTGCGAAAGACTCGTTTTCAAATATCCAACTGATTATATGGGACTTACTGTTTCGATAGATGCAAAAGAATATACACACAGAAATAAAGTTTCATTAAAACTAAATTCATTTTTACTAAGTGGCAAACCCACTTCGGCAGACTTGTCGATGGCCGTTTATAAAATTGATGACTTACAATCAATTGACGAAACAAATATTCAAAACTATTTATGGCTTTCATCCGATCTTATTGGCAAAGTAGAATCTCCCAATAGTTATTTCAATACAAGTAATCCAAATAGATTTGAGGCTATAGATAATTTAATGCTCACAAATGGTTGGAGAAGATTTAATTGGGAAAATGTATTAAACGAACATAAACCTTCGTTCGAATTTATACCGGAAATCGCTGGCAAGATTGTAACAGGAAGAGTAATTCCTACTAATAATACTTTTCCAATCAGTGGCATTACAGCCTTTCTGTCAATGCCAAGTAAAAGAACACAATTCCATTCTTCGTTGAGCGATAAGAATGGGCGTATAAAGTTTCAGTTCGCTGACTTTTATAATGATGATCAAGTAATTGCTCAAATAGAAAAAAATAATGCTTCAAATTATCATATCGATATCGAAACACCTTTTGCAAAATCAAATCAAAAAACTTCAATTTCACTTCAGTCTTTTAACAGGGAAGAAAAAAATCAAATCAATCAATATCACAGGGATCTGCAAGTGCAAAATTATTATAATCAATTTTATGTAAACAAATTTGAAATTCCTATTGCAGATACAAACGCATTTTATCATTCAGCAGATAATACTTATTTACTTGACGATTATTCCCGGTTCACAACGTTGGAAGAAGTATTTAGAGAGTACATATCTCCAATTAAACTTACAAAATCAAATGGCAATTTTGATATTTCCGTTTACGACAATGTTCGAAAAAGATATTTTAGTACCCAACCTTTAATACTATTAGATGGTTATCCTATCAGTGATCTGAATAAGTTTATGAACTATGATCCTTTGAAACTTAGAAAAATAGAGATTGTAGATAGGGTTTACTTTTTAGGAAATATGACTTATTACGGAATACTTAATTTTACTACATATAACGGCAAAATGGAAACATACGATTTGGATCCTCAAGCCATTGTATTAGACTATAAAGGGCTTCAATCTCAAAGAGAGTTTATGACTCCTGACTATAGCATTAAAGATCAAACCTATAGTAGAACTCCTGATTTTAGACATCTATTATATTGGTCAGATGCAATAAGCACGAATCTTTTCGGGAAAAATGATTTATCATTCTTTACCTCAGACGTCCCTGGAAAATATGTGATAGTAGTTCAAGGAATGAACAAAGATGGAAAAATCGGCTATCAAGAAATGACTTTTGAAGTAAAAGGTCAATAAAATAAGACCAAATAAATAAATTAATATATATCCTAAAACTTCATAGTTCGTTCAACACCTTTTGAATCTTTAATAGTAATACTGGATATCCCCGATTCAACATTCATAAATCTAGCTGATTGTGAAAGAAATGAGGATCCATAATTTAATTCGCGCTTTTGCTTATGTCCATTTTTATACTGCAGATTAGCTGAAACATCCAATGGTTGCAAGGGAACAATTTGAATAGATTTCTTTAATTCAAATACCTTTAAACGATCTTTATTCTGACTAGCAACAAGCAAACATTTACCATTATTGGACCTTAGTTTGATTAGTGCTTTTGCATCACCAGGAACAAACCATCCAGATTCTAAAATTGATTTTGACTCGAACCCGCCTTTACCATCGCCTTTAAGAAAAAGTCCATTGCTTGCATCATACCTTCCCATAGATACATCAGTTCCATAATCGTTTCCGACTAACAATACATCTAAATTACCATCCCCATCAAAATCTTCTGTCACCATCCCATTCAAATTCGAAATCTGTGTACTCATTGGTAATGGTATCAAAGTAAATTTCCCATTTCCATCATTACGTAAGAAACTATTTGAAAAATAGTTAGCCTGTAATTTAAGAGCTCCTTTCATTTCTTGCGCTGTAAACATTTTGTCAATAGTTGCTTGCGCATACAATTTATAATTCTGGAATTTCGATCTAAATCCAATCATCTGCTTCACCATATCGTCGCGCGTATTAACTGGATATTCTCTCAGCGTTGTGTCTTCCTGAGAAGTTGGTAAGTATTTAGTTAATACAGCATCAAAGCTTCCGTTGCTATCAAAATCCTTTGCATATATTGAAATAGGATATTTATCACTCGCTTTATAAAAGCTATTAAGACCTAGATTGCCTACTATATAATCAATATCTCCGTCATTATCAAAATCACCAGCAACAATACTAGTCCACCAACCCTTTTTGTCATCAGTTCCAGAAGTAGATGTGATATTATTGAATTTTCCGTGATCGTTTTTGAAATAGGTAATGGGCATAAACTCTCCAACAATGATCAAATCCTGCCAACCATCATTATCAAAATCTGTCCATATTGCATCGCTTACCAATCCGATATTTTTTAAATCGGTAGCAACCGTGGCTGTAACATCTGTAAATTTAATTACTCCGTTTTTACTATCGTTACGATAGATAAAACTAGAAACCGGTTTAGGATAATTAGTTGGATCAACTCTACCTGCAATAAATAAATCTAAATCTCCATCGTGATCATAATCAATTACCCGTACACAAGATTTACTGGTAAAGTTGGGAGGCAATGCTATGGAATCCATTTTAAAATTACCTTTCCCATCATTAATATAAATTTTGTCTTGATAAGAATTTGTATTCGGACTACTAGCATATCCTCCACTTGCTATATATAAATCTAAATCCCCATCGCCGTCTACATCAAACAAAGTAATACCTTCATCCTGCCAGTTTTTCGTATCACGTGTGGCATTTTTAATCAGATCAGACTGAATAAATGTTCCATTTTTTTGTTGTACTAAGAATTGAGCACTATGGGCTAAAGAGCCCCCTGCAATAATATCATCTAACCCATCCCCATTAATATCGCCAGCAGCCAATGCCGGACCAAATTCAGTAAACTTATGGGGTAATAATTTTTGAATATTAAAGTCAACAAAGTCATTTTGCGTAGCTATGAAATTAACACCCAATTGTTTGGTTACTTCTTTAAACAAGGTATTTGTTGCAACCACTTCATTAAGTCGAGGTGCAATTAACTTTGATTTTTGAATATCAGCAACCAGTATTTGATTGGGCTTAATATTTTTTTGTACTTCCACTCTTTGATCAGGCCATTCAACAATTACTGAATCAATGACTACTATTTTACCAAGGCCAAAATGTACCGTATTTTGAATGGAAGACAGGTATCCTCTAAATGGACTTTGTTCTCCTACTTGTTTGTTTCCATGATCATAATAAATCGAAACCTTTGATCCTATGCCATTTATATTTTGTGCATTGCCTTTAAAACTAATATCCAGATAGTTACTATTCTCTGGCTGCAATTGCCGTAGTTTATTTTGATAAATACTTGCCTGATCATTGATATTATTGAAGACTAAATCCAGGTCGCCATCATTATCCAAATCCACATAAACTGCGCCGTTTGAAAAACTAGGAATATCAAATCCCCAAGCGCTTGATACATCTGAAAAATTTAATGAACCATTATTCTTAAAAGCATAATTATGAATCTTGACTTCTGGAATTTCTTTAAGTAGTTGATTTTTTGCTACAAAATTAAAAGCTTTATTACGATACATAATAAAATCATGGTCGGTAACATCCTTTGGAAATCCATTGGTTATGACTACATCTTTATAGCCATCATTATCTAAATCTGCTAACAATGGTGTCCAACTCCAATCAGTTTCTGCGATATCTGCTAAAAAAGAAACTTCACTAAAAATAGGCACTCCTATTGTATCATTTTGATTTACTCGACGACCTTGATTTACTTGCAAAGTGTTTCTGACATATTGATAATTATATTTGTACAAATCATTATTCTGAAAAGTTTGATAACTATTCGGATTCATCATCATTTTTTTCCGATAATTATCTTTGGGATTCATATCTAATGTAAAAAAATCCATAAGGCCATCATTGTTAATGTCTGCCACATCCGTACCCATAGCATTTACAGAAGTATGTTTAAAATAATCTTCCAAATGATCAGTGAATGTTCCATCATGGTTATTGATGTATAGATAATCATTAGGCAAATAATCGTTGGTGACGTAGATATCCTTCCAACCATCATTATTAATATCAGTTACTACAGCACTATGTCCATAACCCTCTTTTATAATACCTGCCTTATCTGAAACATCAGTAAAAACAGGATGTTTTAAAATAGGGTCCCAATTGTTTTGATACAACCTACAACTACTATATAAATTAGGCAATTGATTTTTGGGATGATATACATTTGGTACGCGCGGATCTTTAATTTCATTTACTACTAAAAACATATCCAAATCTCCATCATTATCATAATCGAAAAAGTTGGCCATTGTTGAATATGTTGTATCAGCTAAACCATATTCCGAGGCCATATCTTTAAAATGAGGTATCCCATTTGCATCATTACCTTGATTAATATATAAGATATTTTTCCGTTTACTGGTATCCTTAGAAAAAGTGGCACTGATATACATATCCGGCCTGCCATCATTATTGATATCTACGACACTAACGCCCCTGCACCATTTCCCATCACCCAAAGTACCCGATTGTGTACTGATATCCTCAAATTTCAGTTTGCCTTTATTTAGATATAATTTATTAGCAACTTCATTGCCTGTGAAATAAATGTCTGGCAAACCATCTTCATTAAAATCCCCAATACCCACTCCTCCACCATTATAGATATTAGATTCATCCAATACATTTAAAGAATCAGTCTCTTTAATTTCATTTACAAATTGAATACCAGTTTGTTCAGAACTTAATTTTTCAAATAAGGGCTTTTTGAAATTACAAGCAGTTCCAACAAATACTATCATTGAAATTATAAAAACTAAACGAAGCATGAATATTGGTTTAAAGAATCAAAATAATGGATGACTAAGTTACAATAAAAAGAGCCTCGAATGATCGAGGCTCTTTTGAATTCTATTGTAATTAAATTTCAAAAAGAAAGTTCAAATTAGTAACCTTTATTTTGAACTAATACTGATGTACCATCTTTTTGAGATTTGTCAATTTGCGCTTGAGGTATAGGCAAATATTCAGATTTGTTTGTTGTGAATTTAACTCCGCTCATCGATAAATAACCTTGTGCATTTTCATTAGCTGCATAAGCATCTAATTGTGCTTTTGCAGTACCCCAACGAACTAAGTCAGAGAAACGATGTCCTTCCATTGCCAATTCAATTTTACGTTCAAATTGAATAGCCTTATTAGCATATGCAGCATCAGGGAATGAAGTATATAAACCAATTTTATAGTTGGTTGGAGAAACTAAGCCTGAATTGTTAATTGGTCCCACAAAACCTTGTGGATTAGCAGCTCGAGAACGTACCAAATTAACATAAGTCAAGGCTTGAGATAAACTACCACCTCCATTTACTTCTGCTTCTGCAGCCATTAATAAAACATCTGCATAACGTATTAAATGATAGTTATTTGCTGTAAATCCATTTGTCCAAGAAGAAGCATCTGTATATACACCTTCCTGAGATTTGTAAAACAAGTGCTTTAAAGGCTCATAAGGGCCCGCAGCAGCTTGATTACGTACCCAGATTGAACCTGGCATTATACCCCAATCTAAGAAAGGTACACCACGACGTCCAACTGTCCAGTCAATACGAGGATCCAAAGGAGTTGTATTATCAGGTGTAAATGGCTTATCAGCAGAAATACCCATATCAGTTTTTAATGGATTAGTGTTGTATGACTCGTCCAATAAAGGTAAACCGTTCGCATCTACTTTAAAAGAATTTGCTAAAGTGAAAGAAGGTTGAAAAAATCCGCAACAACCTGTTTCTCCACCATAAGGAAAGTTTAATGCATCACCACTGTTTGCATTTGCAGCACCAGTACCATCATTTGCTGTCATTTGAACAGTAAATACATCTTCAGAACTATTTTTCTTTGCTGGATTAAATACATCACCAAATTTTGGTAACAATGCATATTTAACACCTAAAGAAGTTTTACCACTTGCGATAATTAAAGTGAATAAAGCTTTAGCTTCAGCATATTTCTTTTCGAACATATACACTTTTGCCAAATAAGCTGCAGCTGCCCATTTATTTGCACGACCAACACTAGACATAGTCTCGGGTAAATTAGCATATGCAAAAGCAAAATCTGCTTCAATCAATGGTAATATTGCAGCAGTATTACCTACTAAAAAGTTACCGGCTGAGTAAGTAATTGATTCATCAATGAATGGAACATTGTTGAAAAGTTTAGCTAAATCAAAATGATAATGCCCACGCAAAAATCTAGCTTCAGCAGTAATGCGAGAAACATCAGCAGTAGAAACGTCTTTTGCCAATTTCAATACTCTTAATGCTTCGTTAGCACGTTGAACACCATCGTATCTTTGTTGCCAAATTTGATCTAAATATCCATTCGCTGGAGTTGCATTCCATTGTTCAATTGGAGTGATTAAGTTTTGGTCACCAGGATCAGAACCTTTGTGTGCATCACCACCGGCAACTGATTCATATACCCAGTTGCTTGATGAAGTTGCCCAAGGCCCGTTACCTGTACCAGCGTTACTACCTTCTCCATCCAATAATGAATACGCTCCTACTAACAGGGCTTCTACCCCAATTTTATTTGCTAAAACACTTTGGCTTAAGGCCCCTGCCGCAGGTACTTCAAGGTAAGTTTTTTTACAAGAATATAAAAATACCAATAATGAAAGCCCTGCTGGTATTAGTAATTTCAAATTATTTTTTTTCATATCGTAATTATTTTTCTATTTATTTAATTAAAAAGTAAGGCTAACTCCTACGTTGAAAGTCTTTGAAGGAGGATAGTTACCATAATCTACGCCAAAAGATACAGAGCTTCCAGCAACTTCTGGATCTAAACCTGTGTATTTAGTAATAGTAAATAAGTTAGCGCCTTGAAAATAAATACGTGCTTTATCAATACCATATTTTTTTAAGACTGCAGGGCTAATTGTATAACCCACACTTAATTGTTTAATTCTTACATATCCACCTTTCTCATTATAAAAGTCATTAAGTACCCCATTTGTACTAAAATATGAACCATTTTCAACAATTGGATACTTAGTATTTGTTCTAGTAGGTAACCATGATTGCGTTAACAATGGAATACTTTTAGCATTTTGGAACTGAGGATAGAAGTCTTGGAAATAACGAGTATAGTTTAAGACATCATTACCAAAAGAACCGTATATAACAGTAGAGAAATCAAATTGTTTGTAAGAAACTCCAATATTAATGCCAGCAGTAAATTTAGGATTTGGATCACCATAGAAAGTTCTATCCTGATCATCGATCTTACCATCATTGTTTACATCAACATATTTGAAACGACCAGGAGCAGCATCTGTTTCTTTTGGAGACTTAGCAACATCATCAAGACTTTGATAAATACCTGCTATTTTATAACCGAAGAAAGCACCCACTGGATGACCAATTGCATCTCTTACTTGATTACCAGTATTGTGTGTTCCAGCAGCTTCAAAGAATCCTGCAGCACCTGGGATATTAACAATTAAGCTCTTATATGTACCGATATTAGCACCGATAGTATAGCTTAGATCCTTGTTTACTTTTCCACGGTATGTGATACCTAAATCAATACCTTTATTTTGTAAGTCACCAATGTTAACCTGAGGTAATTGAGAACCTACCCCAACAACAGCTGGTGCCTGATCTTGGAACAATAAACCATTGATGGCTTTCTTATACCAATCAATTGTGATATCTACTTTATTCTTCAAAATAGACATATCCATACCAATATCTAAGATCTTATCTTTTTCCCATCCGGTTTTAGTATTTCCTAAATTAGTAGCATAGAAGCCCATAACTGTTGTATTACTTGTACCGTTCAAGTCATAGTAAGATGATCCACCGCCACCACCATATAATGTGTATTGGTTAAGAGCACTTACGTTTGAAATAGAACCTAAGATACCATAGCTACCACGTACTTTTAATGAATTAATGAAATTCACATTCTTCTTGAAGAAATTTTCTTGTGAAATTACCCAACCAGCAGAAGCTGACCAGAAATTACCATAACGATTGTCTGGACCAAATACAGAACTACCATCACGACGGCCATTTAATCCAATTAAATATTTGTCTTGGTAAGCATAGTCAATTTTAGCCAAAACAGAGTTACCTGTTTGTAAATAGTAATTCGAATAGTTGTTTTGTCCAGTTGGTGAACCCGTATTCAAACTTAAATAGTTGGGATCATCAGAGAAGTAGTTTACTCTTGATCCACCTACTTGACGACCATTCACTTTTAATACTTCATAACCCACCATTAATTTCAATGAATGATCTTCTTTGAAAATATTAGAATAGCTTAAAGTATTTGTCCAGTTATAATTCTGATTAAAACCACCATATTCACCATAACCATTAGAAGCTCCGTTCTCTGCATTCTCATAAGAACGATAGTTATGATAGAAACCATAATAGTTATTCAAATTACCTCCAAAAGAAGATCTAGCAGTAAAATGTTTAGCTATATCAACTTCCGCAAATATATTACCGGTAATTTGCCAGCTATAGTTTTTATTGTCTTTAGCGCGCATTTGATTTGCGTAAGGGTTTGATGAGTTACCTAACTCAGATCCTGAAGTACCACCAAATCCACCACCTGCATCATATACAGGGATAATTGGTTGCTCCCAAGCTGTGTTATTAACAGCATTTCCCTCCTGATTATTTCCAATTTTTGGATTATCCTTATAGAACACGGATAAATTTTCTCCAAAACGGATGTTATTTTTTACATTAAATGTAGTATTCAAACGAGCACTATAACGCTTCAAATACGTATTCAATAAATTACCTTGTTGATCAAAGTAGTTCAAAGAGAATAAGTAACTAGACTTGTCAGAACCGCCAGTTGCAGTTACACTATGACTTTGAATTGGTGCAGATTTAAATAATTCATGGTACCAATCAGTCCCAGCTTTGTTTGCTGGTACAATCAAATAAATTGACCCTTTAGAATAGTCATTATTGTAAAAACTTAAATTTGTAGCAGGATTAGATGCTGAAACTCCTGAATTTGGACCAGCTTTAATAAAGTCTGGCAAAACTGGATTTTTTCCAGTACCATATTGACCAGATACAACATCTCCATTTCCATTAACTTGACCAGAATTTTTAGCAGCTAAGAAATAAAGATCTGCCATACCTTGAGGATCTAATTTGTTCCAAACGTTACCTTGTTTAACTGTTTGTACACCATAGAAACCATCGTAAGTAATACTAGCTTTGCCTTTCCCTTTTTTAGTAGTTACGATAATTACACCCGCAGAACCACGAGCACCGTAAATAGCCGCTTGGCCATCTTTTAAAACTTGTACTGATTCAAGATCACTTGCATTCAAGTCACGGAAAATACTTAAATCTCCAGGTGCTGATTGAACTCCATCAACAATTACTAAAGGTGTAGAGTTTCCAAAGGAGGTAATACCACGTACGAATACGTTACTAGCTTCCCCGGGGCTACCTGAACCAATAATGGTTACACCAGCCGCTTGACCTTGTAACATTTGTTCAGCAGTTCCTGAAGGAACAGATTTCATGTCTTTTACATTAACAACTGAAACAGCTCCAGTTATTTCCTTTTTCTTTTGAGCAGTGTAACCAGTTACTACTATCTCATTTAACGCAGAGTTTGTTTCACTCATTGAAACTGAAACATTTGTAGCATTGCTGACATCTACTTGTTTGTCTTCAAAACCAACATAAGACACAATCAGTGTGTTTCTACCCTTAGGTACTACAATTGAGAAGTCTCCTGTAGTGGTAGATGTAGTTGCGATAGTTGTACCTTTTACTGAAATTGTTGCCCCAGAAGCAGGTCTTTTACCAGAATCTATTACTTTACCAGTAACAGTCTTCTGAGCAAAAACCGATGCAGTAAGCAAGAATAAGATAAAGGTTAACGCAAATTTCTTTGGAGTTAATTTGTTCATCATAAGCAATCGAATTTTTTTGCAATCGTTTGAAATAATTTGGATATTTGAAAGCATAAATTGTTAAAAAAAATAACATTAACAAAATTTATTTTTAAGTTTTTTTTATTTAATGCGTAATAAATTAACAATCAATTCATTAAAAACAAGCTAACAAACAATAGTTTTTATAAAAATCATTGAAATTTAACATCGTGTATTTAATACACAAGTTGCATAACGGTTTGATTCAATGGGTTTTCGCAACTAATTTCGAAGCAATTTTATAACCCCAAAATAGCAGTATTTAACAGAAAAAAATAGATTTTTGAGCTTTTGACAAATCCTTCTAAAAAAGGATGGAGTGAAGAAGTGTGAACAGGACATAATAATTCCACCTTCCGAATCAGCTTAAATTTTGGCGTACAATTACGGAATTACAATTCTGACTGTTATAGCAATAGAAATCAGAAAAAAAATAAATGGAAGACTAATAATAGCGGCCGATTACCTTGAATTTTTTGTCAACTTTCACCTTCATTTCGCCAAGTGTATCTACTTTAGGCGTATTCTGGTCAGAAATGGCATTGGTCATATGTACTTTAAATTCGCAGACGTAGTAGTTAGCATCTTCAAAATATACTACTGATTTTACATCATATGCTATCTTGCCTTTAACTTTTGGATTATTATTTAAATAATCAGTCATGGCTACTTTCAACTGCTGATTCAAATCGTTGGGATTTTTTTTCGTAGAACATGCCAATAAAACAAGACACAAACAAAAAGTATAATATTTATTCATACTTAACATTCTAAAGAAATGAAGTAATAGACCACTTTCAAGGTGGATTAACAGATTCAACATAAAATTAGAAAGTTTATCTCATAACTCATACAACTTTTTTTTTAATAACAAATACCAATCATCTGCCACTCCAAATTGGCTGTTTATCGCGTTTATTTAAAATAGCATTTTAGATTCTAATGATCTTGGAAACTATATTTGCGCCCTAATTCCAATTCAATGAAGCCAATATCAATCATTAAGACAGCCACTCTATTTCTAGTTGTTTGTCTAAGCTTATTAAATAGTGCAATAAGTCAAACAAAAACTACAGATAGTACTTATAAATTGGAAGATGTAATTGTAACTGCACAAAAAAGATCTGAATTATTACACAATATTCCCCTTGCCATTAGCAGTTTAAATGCCAAACAAATTGAAGACTTTAGAATTAATCAGATCAAAGAAATCACTTCTATCATTCCGAATTTGTATTCGGCAGATCCGGGCGATGGCAGAGATGTTACATCCATCAGAGGAATTGCTACTACATCCTATGATCCAGCCACAACAGTTTATATTGATGGTGTAAATCAGTTTGGTTTAGATACTTATATTCCTTCCCTATTCGATGAAGAAAGAATTGAAGTATTAAGAGGTCCGCAGGGAACACTTTACGGAAGAAACGCCATGGCTGGAGTAATCAACATAATCAGCAAACAACCTACAAATACCACATCTGGTTTTGCTTCTTATTCATTAGGTAATTATGGACAAAATAGGTTTAACCTGAGCTTAAAAACGCCTCTCATCAAAGACAAATTATTTTTTGGTGCCAGCATTTTATATGATGCAAGAAATGGTTTCTATACCAACCAATTTAATAATCAATCATACGACAAACAGCATAGCTTTTCTGGAAACTATTTTCTAAAATATTTAGTGAATCAACAATGGTCGGTTCTATTAAATATAAAAAATAGAAATCAAAGAAACAATGGAGCATTCCCTTTAACTTTTGATGCAGCTAATTCAATTGCTGACCCCTTTGTGCTAAATCAAAATGCTACCACTACTATGATGGATAACACTTTAAATAGTTCCTTATCGGTTCATTATAGTGGACATAGTTTTGATTTTGTTTCTCAAACTGCATATCAGAAAAATTATCGTTATTATACCAATCCCATCGATGGAGATTTCTCTCCCTATGATGCAGTGAGCGTTATTAATAATTATGGTAAGCAATGGAATAATGTAAAAGTGTGGACCCAGGAATTTAAAATAGCATCTCCTACTTCCGATAATAAGCGTTTGAAATGGACAGCTGGATCTTATTTATTTTATCAGGATGCTCCCAATAAACAAGCCACCAGATTTGGAGCTGATGCCAATAGTATTATGATGGTGGGTGATTCACTTTTCTCCCTTATCAACACTACCAAAACAACCAAACAGGGCATTGCATTTTATGGACAGATCACATATGCAATTAGCAAACAATTAAATTTCACTGCGGGATTAAGAAATGATTATGAACACTTATCACAAACGGTAATGGGACAATATCAGCACGATCCAATGCCTAGTCCTATAACAACTACACCAGATACAAGTGCTACGCTTAATTTTAGTGCATGGTCACCTAAATTGGCATTAGATTATCATTTCAATACACATACAATGGGTTATGTTCAATATAGTAAAGGATTTAGAACAGGAGGTTTATCTGCATTGGGTTCTGATCCTTCACAGCCCCCATTGGTAGGGTACTTACCGGAGCATAGTAATAACTTTGAATTAGGAATCAAAAACAATTTATTACAGGATCGATTAAGCATCAACATTTCTGTGTTCTATACAAAAATAAACGATGCGCAAGTTCCTACACTAGTGCTTCCTGATGCGATTACAGTTACTAAAAATGTAGGTAAACTAAATAGTAAAGGATTTGAATTAGAATTAAAAGCACAGGCTTCTAAAAGCCTTTATATTCAATATAGCTTCGGATATACAAACGCAAAATTTGAATCTTTACAATTATCATCACAAGGTTCAGCGGTGAATTTAGATGGGAAGAAACAAATATTCAGTCCCGATTATACTTCCATGCTAGCTGTACAATACACGCACAACATTACTGCAGGAAAATCATCCGTATTTGTAAGAGGAGAATGGAAATATTTAGGTACTACTTATTTTGATCTTGCAAATAACATCAAACAAACACCCTATCATTTAATTAATGCAAGTGCAGGTTTGAATATTAAAAACATCAGTATACAGGGATGGATCAGAAATGCATTGAATCAAAAATTCATTTCTTATGCTTACGATTTTGGCGCCGTGCATTTGGGCGACCCCTCCACATTTGGATGCACTTTATCTTTTCATTTTTAAATAACAGTAACGATTACTCTTTTATATCTTGTTAAACTTGGTAAACCATTATCATTCCCTTCAATGATGAAATGAAATGTTTCACCTTTTTTAGCTGTTGCAGGTATTGCGATTGAGACAATCTTTCCATTCAATGAAATGTCTGCTTTGCTGGTACCGGCTTCAGGATAACACCAGGCTTTGAATTGAATAATATTTTTATCAGGGTCATGCCCATCTACGTGTAATTGAATATTTTGTCCGGCTTTAGCATGAATAGAACTTCCTTCTTTTACACTGATTACTGGAGCATGATTGCTTTTAGCAAATGGTTTGATACACCAATCAGCTCGGGCTGCAAAGTCTTCCTGTATCTCTTTTAACCAACGTGTTTGGGGAAAATTATTATCTAATTTGCCTGTTTCAACATTCGTGTCAGCCGATTTTGGTCCGTCTTCAAACCGATAAGGATTATCAGCCGACTGTACAAAACGTCCACCCCATCCCCCATAATTTGGATGATCTAAATTGTCTAATCCAATATCCACTAATTGTAAAAAAGCTGGTGAATCTCCTTCTGAAATAAAATCGTACTGGTTAAAATTTCCCCATTGCGTATTTATTATTTTGGTAAGGTCGCCATGAATATGTTCTGGATCTCCCGCTTGTTTTTTACCATCCCCATAAGAATAATACATATCCAATAATGCACCATGATTCATCAAAATTTTAGAAGACATATAGGGTCCTTCAAAATAAGATTGCATTGACTGGGGAATCATTTTTTTCCAGGGATAAGCAAATGCGGCAAACTGAATTGAATTATAAAATGTGAGCACTTTAGGCCAGTGTATTCCGATATAATTTTTATAAGTAGCATCCTGATCCAGGATGGTATAGATGATGGCTTTATGCGATACTTTCTCTTTTATTTTTTCCCAATCAGATCTCTTTGAATATTCATCTTCAATAGATTTTAAGGCGCGGGCAATAGTATTGGTTCCTCCCCATGCTTGTAAATAAATAGGATCGGGATCTGCGTCTAACAATTTTGCTTTGATCCATTCTGAGCCATCCGTAATTTTTTCCATCTCGCCCTCGAAATCTATATTACCTACTTTAACAAGACTCATTAAATATTCCGGACTAGGATAATTTTTGGCATTCTTTGATAAATTAGGATACACTTTTTTATAAGCTCCCAGAAGATCCTGAATCCATTGAACTCCTGCCCATCTTAGATCGGTCTTTTTCCCGTACATCGCTTTGGTCATCGGCATTTCAGAAGTAAAGAGCGTTCCTTTTCCATCACCTTTATAATGCCACATAGAACTGGAATAAATTAAACCTTCTACCTTGTATTCGTTAGCATAAAGCAACATTCTGATGAAGGTATCCACATCATCAATTTCGCCATCAGTAGTAACAATGGTTCTTGGTAACTTATTATATGCAAATGCATGAGTTAGTCCTATCAATAGGGCAACCAATAGAACTATTTTCTTCATCTTAAATTTTTAAATATTTCCTTTTTTCAATTCCGAAACTGCAAACTCTGCTGCTCTTGCAGTTAAAGCCATATAGGTTAAAGAAGGATTTTGACAAGCTGATGAAACCATGCATGCACCATCTGTAACAAATACATTTTTCGCATCCCAAACCTGATTGTTTGCATTGAGTACAGATGTCTTAGGATCCTTACCCATACGTGCTGTGCCCATTTCATGAATACCATGACCCATTGCATGACCCGTATCGTGCGTTTTAATTTCCTTCACACCTGCTGCTTCAAACATCGCTACCAGATCTTCCACGATTGCTTTACGCATTTTCTTTTCATTGTCTTTCAGTTCTGCATCCATCGATAAAACAGGTAAGCCCCATTTATCTTTTACAGTTTTATCCAATGTAATTTTATTCTCATGATAAGGCAAGATCTCACCAAACCCACCAGCCCCAATTGACTATCCACCCGGTTCAGTGAGAGCTTCTTTAAAATCAGCACCAATATTCAATTCAGCAATTTCTCTACTCCAACCAGATCTACTCGCTGCACCTTGATAGCCATAACCGCGAAGAAAATCGCGTTTAT
>Ga0194037_1000754_pt1 | contig 25021 bp, 29 predicted proteins | sample JunL306m_MetaG_FD_148653 | JGI IMG/M metagenome (GOLD analysis project Ga0194037, IMG submission 148653) | Anoxic zone freshwater microbial communities from boreal shield lake in IISD Experimental Lakes Area, Ontario, Canada - Jun2016-L304-6m | ecosystem: Environmental > Aquatic > Freshwater >...
TGTTAGTACGGGGTGCTTATCTCCCCTAGATTTGCTAAATTGGAAAATACCGAAATTTCTACTCACCCACAAGCAAAGAAGGCTGCCATGATTTTCATTAAACCTTGGGATCAGGCATTCGATATAACCTATCCGATCCGCAGAGCTGTATTTGTTCTGGAGCAAGGGGTGCCTGAGGAGATGGAATTAGACGAATTTGATCCTTTTGCTCAGCATGCCATTTCTTATGAGGGTCCAATTTGCACTGGAACGGCACGCTTGGTTTATTTGGAAGATAACTGCGCCCAAATTGGGCGGATGGCGGTTTTAAGCCAATACCGTGGTCGAGGGATTGGAACCGCTATTTTGGAAGCCTTGCTTGACTTAGCTCAGTCGCAGGGAATTAGGAGCTTGTCTCTACACTCCCAAGTGACGGCAATCCCTTTTTATGAAAAGCGTGGATTTATTGCACAAGGCCCCGTCTATGAAGAGGCAGGCATCCCGCATCGTAATATGATTCTTTTATTACCCAAGATGGTTCAATAAATGATTGCCTTTATGACTACTAGCCCTGTATCCGCTCTCTATATTCACCGTGTGTGTTACGCCGATACGGATGCAGCTGGATTTATTTATCATGCTCGCTATCTCGATATCTTTGAACGTAGTCGCGCAGAATGGCTAGCCCAACGCAACTTGAGCCCCACTAAACTCATTGATGAGTTTGGAATGTTATTACCCGTCCGAGAACTGACGATGCATTTCTATAAACCCGGGCTTCTGGATGACATTCTCTATATTGATCAGGTGATTGAACATCGTGGTCGCACTCAGGTCAAAGTAAAACAAAATGCCATGAGAAAAGTTCAGGCTGGTGATAGCGAAGATATGGAAGTGATCGCCAGCGCTATCATTCAACTCGTCTGCGTAGACACCAGCACGTTCAAACCAAAAGCATTTCCTGATTACTTATTTCTGGCTGAGTAATGGAGACTAATATGCCTGAGGGAAAATTACTTACCTTTGTTAAGGATCTGAGTGTGTTGTTAGAGCAGAATCCGAATGAAGAAATGATCTTCATCAAAGGCAGAGGGCTACTGGAAAAACTGGTTGCAGTCGATGACTGGCTGCCAGAAGAATTTACAAAACCGCACCCCCAGTACTATCAGCAGTACTTATTGTATGCAGATCCTTTGGATCGTTTTTCGATTGTCAGTTTTGTATGGGGGCCGAATCAAAAAACGCCCATACACAATCATACTGTTTGGGGCATGCTTGGCCAACTGCGCGGCAGGGAAAAGGAAACGCCCTACTATCGTCAAGGGGATGGCTGCTTTAAGCCGGGCATATCGTGCACTAATCTGCCTGGTCAGGTAGATACTGTTTCTCCTAATACGCATGACATTCACGTTGTCGAAAATGACCTGCAAGATCAAGTTTCTATCAGCATTCATGTGTATGGCGGCAATATTGGTCGTATTCAGCGCTCTGTTTTTGATCCGATTACTGGCGCTGAAAAATCATTCGTCTCGGGTTATGCCAATGCCCTTGTACCTAATCTCTGGAATTGACAGTAATTCCGCTGATGCAAACCTGAATGACTTAAAATACGGCTTCTTACTGCAAACGCTCTAGCGTGGCAGCTCACCCCATTGACCGGGATAGTCGTCTATTAAATACGTTGAATACGGGTCAATACTTTATTGGCCCCTATGTTATTTACAGATCTTGGTTTATCAGAACCCATACTTCGCGCTATTGCAGAAGAAGGCTACACCAGTCCCACCCCGATTCAAGCTAAATCGATTCCTGCTGTTTTAAAAGGTGGTGACTTATTAGCAGCTGCACAAACAGGCACAGGAAAAACCGCCGGCTTTACGCTTCCAATCCTGCAACGGCTGAGCACTACCAAAGCCAATTCAGGCAAGCGCCTACTGCGCGTATTAATTCTCACACCTACCCGTGAGCTGGCAGCTCAAGTCCAAGAGTCTGTAGATACTTATGGCAAATACACAGGCTTAAAGTCTGCCGTGATCTTTGGAGGTGTAGGGGCCAATCCCCAAATCAAAGCCATTGCTGCCGGCTTAGATATTTTGGTTGCCACTCCAGGTCGCTTGCTCGATTTAATGTCGCAAAAGTGTGTCTCCTTAAGCGATATCGAAATCTTAGTATTGGATGAAGCGGATCGCATGCTCGATATGGGATTCTTGCGCGACATTAAAAAGATCTTGGCAGCCTTACCCAAGAAACGTCAGAACCTCTTGTTCTCCGCTACCTTCTCAAGCGAGATTAAACAACTAGCAGATGGCTTGCTAAATGCACCAGAGCTGATTGAAGTGGCACGCAGCAATAGTGCTAACGAGGCTATTGCTCAGCTGATTCACCCAGTTGATAGAACTAAGAAGCATCCTTTATTAGCGCATTTGATTCAGAGTAATGACTGGAAACAGGTATTGGTTTTTACCCGCACTAAACACGGTGCCAATAAGTTAGTTACCCAATTGGAAAAAGATGGCATCACTAGCATGGCGATCCATGGCAACAAAAGCCAAACTGCTCGTACTAAAGCACTGGCTGACTTTAAGGCTGGCAAACTGACTGCCTTAGTGGCGACCGACATTGCTGCACGTGGAATCGATATCGATCAATTACCCCATGTAGTGAACTATGACTTACCGAATGTTTCCGAAGATTATGTGCACCGTATCGGCCGGACTGGTCGCGCTGGGTCTAATGGTGTTGCGGTATCGTTGGTTTGCATTGATGAACATCAAATGCTGCGAGACATTGAGAAGCTGATCAAGCAAAAGTTGCCTCAAGAAGTCATCGCGGGATTTGAGCCTGATCCAAACGCGGTGGCACAGCCCATTCAGTTACGCAGTCAACAGCATCAGCAATCGCGCAAACCAAAAGCCACAAGTTCTGGCTCTGGCACTGGCAAAGGTGGCGGCGCTGGTCGTGCTCCAGCGAAGCGCAGTAGTCCGCCAAAGAAGAGCTTCAATCGCTAATCTCTTTTGCTTAAAATATGCTCATGACACAGACTTCAGAAAACCTAATACTAGAACCCCGCCTTACCTCCCTCTCTCATGGTGGCGGATGTGGTTGCAAGATTGCCCCAGGGGTTCTTTCTGAAATTCTCAAGAATGTTCCGCAACTCCCTTTTCCAAAAGAGTTACTCATTGGCATCGAGACTTCAGATGACGCTGCTGTCTATCAAATTAATGAAACACAGGCAATCGTAGCGACTACCGATTTCTTCATGCCTATTGTGGATGATCCATTTGATTTTGGAAAAATTGCTGCAACCAACGCGCTTAGCGATATCTATGCCATGGGTGCTACACCTTTATTTGCATTGGCACTAGTGGGTATGCCTATCAAGGTGCTATCCAATCAAACCATTGCGCGCATCTTAGAGGGCGGCTCTGAAGCCTGTCGAAGTGCTGGCATCCCGATTGCTGGCGGTCACACGATTGATTCTGTTGAGCCCATCTATGGCTTGGTAGCAATTGGTTTAGTTGACCCAAAGCGGGTCAAGAGTAATGCGAGTGCACAAGCTGGCGATGTACTGATCTTAGGCAAGCCTCTTGGAGTGGGAATTATGTCGGCAGCTTTGAAACAGGATTTGCTAGGCCCCGATGGTTACAAAGAAATGATTGCAACTACAACCAAACTCAATTCTGCTGGGCCAGATTTAGCAAAACTCTCAGGTGTGCATGCTCTAACCGATGTGACAGGCTTTGGACTAGCGGGTCATACCTTGGAATTAGCAAGAGGCTCGAACTGTACCGCCCATATTGACTGGAGTCAGGTTCCCCTACTCTCGAATGTGCAAATCTTGGCTGACGACGGAGTCATCACAGGGGCTTCTGATCGCAACTGGCAGAGCTATGGATCTGATGTGGGGATACCAGCAAGTTTTACACCAGCACAGCGCGCCCTATTAACGGATCCGCAAACCAGTGGTGGCTTATTGGTTTCTTGCAGTGCGGATTGCGTTAAAGAAGTACTCGAGATTTTTAACCAGCATCACTTCCTAGGTGCTCGTGTCATCGGCCAAATGAGCAAGCGCCAAGACAAGCCGCTAGTCGTTTCTTAATCTACCTGCTTTAGATTAAACACGCTTGAGAAATCAAGCTGTCCATTGCCCGCCTTGCTATGCGCCTCATAAAGGTGCTGAGCCAATTTACCCAATGGTACGCTCGCATCTAAATTTTCTGCATTCTCAACTGCAAGACCCAAATCTTTGAGCATTAAGTCAACACCAAAACCACCAGCATAGGCTTTTGATGATGGTACATTTTCCATCACGCCAGGACAGGGGTTATATAACTCCAAGGTCCAGTTTCGGCCTGAGCTTTTCGACATGATGTCTGATAAGACTTTGGGATCTAGCCCATTAGCAATGCCCAAGCGCAAAGCTTCACTTGTTCCCAGCATCTGAATACCTAAGAGCATGTTGTTGCAGACCTTTACTGTCTGCCCTGCGCCACTAGCACCAGCATGGAAAATATTCTTGCCCATTTTTTCTAGTAATGGTCGGGCTAGCCCAACATCCTTTGTATCTCCGCCCACCATAAAGGTCAGCGTTCCTGCTTGTGCTCCAGCAGTACCCCCTGAAACCGGCGCATCAATCATGGCAAAACCCTTCGCTTTTGCAGCAGCAGCAACCGCTTGTGCAACTTTAGGCGAAATGGTGGAGCAATCAATGAGTAAAGTCTTGGGGCTAGCATTAGCTAGAAGGCCGCCCTCACCAAGATACAGACCTTCTACATGCTTGGATGCTGGCAACATACTAATCAGGACTTCTGCATCCTTGCTGGCGCTTACTGCATCTGGCGCAACAGCGCCACCAGCAGCGGCAAAGGTCTCTAACTGAGCTTTTGCCAAATCAAATCCTGTTACTCGATGTCCTGCCTGCAACAGATTGAGGGCCATTGGTAAGCCCATATTACCCAAACCAATAAATGCAATTTTCATAATGCTCCTAATGAGTGATTCTATTGTTTTCTGGCAGCTAAATAACGAACACCTTGCGGTCCATAAGTCTCTGCATGAAGCTCTGCTAACCCTAAATGAAAGATATCTCCAGGTTCATATGTTTTGGTGCATCCATGAATGATCAATTCTATTGTCCCATCCAAGATGAGCGCCTTTACTTCAAATGGATGGGTGTGATCATCTAAATGGCCATTGGGCTCTCTTTGGACCTCAACCGGCTCAGGATAGCCTTCCTGCTGAAGCATTTTGATAAATTGTGTCTTACTCATATCCTCACTATAGCGTGGATATACACTCCTGATATTTAGATAAGACTCTATTTGCGGGGAGATATGACAGTTAAAGTTATTGGATTAATTAAGCTAACCGACCAAGCTGCGTTCGAGCAATATCGTAGCCAAGTTGGACAAACAGTAGCGCTTTACAAGGGAAGTATTCATGCGCGAGGGAATGTGAATGAACTCTTTTGGAATGAGCTTGATTGCGCCCCTTTTAGCGCTTTTGTGGAATTGCACTTTTCAAGTCAGGAAGATGCTCATGCCTGGGCTCATAGTCCCGAATACCAGGCTTTAGTTGCCATACGTAATCAAGCTATGAAACTCACTCTGTTTAGTGCCAGCATTTAAGCTACGTACATAAAAAAGAAGCCTAGCTTTTGAAGGCTAGGCTTACAGATCAATAATGAAGGGAATTACTTCTTCGCTTCCATAGACTCTTTTGTAGCAGTGATTTCTTTGCGACGCTCTTTGCAGGCGCCAGCAATTTCTTGCAAGGCCTTACGAGCACGTGCTGCAGATGCCTTAATTCCTTTTTCAATGAATTTTTCGTTTTCAGCTTTGTATGCTTCAAAAGCAGCCAACAATGTATCGTGTTGTGACATCTTGTCTCCCATTCTTTAAAAAATATTCATTTCAACAACGAAATCAGTATATCCCTATAAAAACTATAGGAAATGCCCCTTTTCATCAGGGATAACTCTTAGAAGCAGTACTTCAGCCAAAATGCTTTAATTACAGAAAAATAGGACGGAGAGACCCAAAATGCTCAGAAATATCCTGCTTTTGCTCATTACTAGCCTACTTTCCCTAGCAGCGGTCGCTCAAACCAGCTCCTGGCCGTCCTCAAGCAAGCCCATCACCTTTATTAATCCCTTCCCGCCCGGCGGGGCCGTAGATGCCTTTGGGCGTCCTCTAGCCAAACAACTATCGACCCAATTGAATGACTCCATCCTGGTCGACAATCGCGGTGGTGCGGGCGGAACCTTGGGTGCTGCAGCTGCAGCAAAAATGGCTCCTGACGGTTACACCTGGCTTCTTGGTGCAGTGCATCACTCCATTGCTCCAAGTATGTATACCAACTTGTCCTATGACATCACCAAAGATTTTGAACCGATTGCCATTATTGGCAGCGTGCCTCACGTGATTGTTGTGAACCCAACTAAGTTTCCTAAAAATGATTTGAAATCGATCATTGAAGAAATTCGTACCCACCCCGGAAAATATAACTACGCATCCACAGGTAATGGCACCTCACAGCACTTAACTGGTGAGTTGTTCAAAATGCAAAACAAATTATTCATTACGCATATCCCTTATCGTGGAACAGGGCCAGCGCTGCAAGATGTAGTTGCAGGACAAGTGGATATGATGTTTGATACTTTGGCCGGTGCCGCGCCGTTTATTAAGAGTGGTCAACTGATTGCTGTAGCTGTTGCCACCCAAAAACGCGTAGATGCATTTCCAAATATACCTACCGCTCAAGAATTAGGAATATCGAACTTCGTCGTAACGAGTTGGTATGCCATGTGGGCCATTAAAGGTACCCCGAAAGAGATTGTTGAGAAAATGAGTACTGAAGTACAAATCGCACTCGCCTCACCAGAGATCAAAGAGCGCTGGGCAGCTATGGGCGCTAGCGTACCCAAGATGACACGCCCAGAATTAGCGGTCTTTATCAATCAAGAAATTGTGCGTTGGAATGAGGTAGTTAAAAAATCGGGTGCGAAGTTAGACTAACTAAAATAGAAGAAATATAAGGACGTAATGAGCATCATGAATATCAATACAAAAAATTATTCCTTTGTTCGCAACAAGCTTCTCAACAAAGAAGAAATTGCTTTTTTAGATGTCCGCGAGGAAGATCCGCACGCGCAAGAGCATCCTTTATTCGCCGCCAATCTGCCGCTTTCTCGCATTGAATTTGATGCCTATGGCAAATTACCCAGAAAAAATGTCCCTATCGTCACCCTCGATGATGGTGAGGGATTGGCTGATTTGGCGGCTCAGCGCTTAATCGCCCTTGGCTATAGCGATGTATCTGTATTTGAGAATGGCATACAAGGCTGGAAAGCAGCCGGCGGCGAATTGTTTCGGGATGTGAATGTACCCAGTAAATCCTTCGGCGAGCTCGTGGAGTCCAAGCGTCATACCCCTTCCCTCTCTGCGCAAGAGGTCAAGAAGCTCATTGATGATCAAGCAGATGTGGTGGTGGTAGATGTGCGGCGCTTTGATGAGTACAACACCATGAGTATCCCTACCGGCATTAGCGTACCTGGTGCCGAGCTAGTATTGCGCTTGCCCGAACTTGCCCCTAACCCTAAAACGAAGATTATTGTGAACTGTGCGGGTAGAACACGTAGCATTATTGGTACCCAGTCTCTCATTAATGCCGGCATTCCAAATGAAGTCAACGCTTTACGCAATGGCACTATTGGTTGGACTTTGGCTGGTCAAGCACTCGATAAAGGGCAGAGTCGTCAATTTAAAGAAGTGAGTGAGAGCACGAAAACTGAAGCAGCCGCTCGTGCCCGTAGCGTTGCTGAGCAAGCCCATGTCAAACGCGTCAGTCTTGCTGATATCGAACCATGGAAATCCCAAGCGGATCGCACTACTTACTTTTTTGATACCCGCCCTCCAGAAGAATATGAAGCTGGACATCTACCCGGATTTCGCTCTGTTCCAGGTGGTCAACTGGTTCAAGAAACCGAAATGGTTGCCCCCGTTCGTGGCGCCCGCATTGTGTTAACTGACCCCAGTGGTGGCGGAGTCAGAGCCAATATGCCTGCATCTTGGTTAGCCCAAATGGCCTGGGATGTGTATGTCATTGACGATGTGCAGTCTAGTGATCTCACAGAAAAAGGGGTATGGAGGGCACCATTACCAAGCCTCCCAATCGTGGCCTCAGTGGATGCAATGACTCTATCTCATTGGCTGAAGACTGACAGCAATACGATTGCCGTCGACTTCAGTACGCATGCCAATTATGTAAAAGGCCATATTCCAGGTAGTTGGTATGCCTTACGCTCACAACTTGCCGATGCTCTCAAACAGCTTCCACAAGCAGATCGCTACGTACTCACAAGCTTCCCTGCTGAATTAAGTCTTTTTGCAGCCCAAGAGTTTCAGAAACTCACCGAAGCTGAAGTACTTGTATTAGAAGGTGGTAATTCTGCATGGGCTAGTGCTGGGTTTGAGATGGAGAAAGGTCCAAGTCATTTAGCCTCGCCACCCTTAGATCGTTATAAGCGACCTTATGAGGGCACGAGCGTAGATCCCGCAGCAATGCAGGCTTATTTGGACTGGGAATTTGGTTTGGTGGCACAACTGGGCAAGGACGGAACCCATCACTTCTGGGTTCTCTAATCCTTGCAGTTGGCTTTTGTCTTGCTAACTGACTAGTTAAGCAATCGAATTGCGAATAATTCCGATACCGGTAACTTCTGTTTCCATGACATCGCCCGGCTTTAGAAACTCGGGTGGCTTTCTGCTATAGCCAACACCAGATGGAGTACCAGTTGCAATGATGTCGCCAGGCAATAAAGTCAGACTGCGTGACAACTCAGAAATGATCACCGGAATCTTGAAGAACATCTGCTTATAGCTAGCATTTTGTTTTTCAACCCCATTCACGCGACAAATAATGCGGGTATCTTGTAGATTTACTCCGCCGGCAGTCACAATCCATGGGCCCATTGGTCCATGCCCATCCAAGCTCTTGCCTTTAAACCATTGTCCTGAATGACGCTTTTGCTGTACATCCCGCGCAGTTGTATCGTTGTAAGCAGAGTAGCCAAAGACATAATCCATTGCACTCTCTTCAGAAATATTCTTACCCTTTTTGCCAATGACAACGGCCAACTCCGCTTCCCAGTCAATAGTAGTCGAGTAACTTGCGTCATAAGGAATGGAGTCAAAGGGGCCATTCATGGTTTGCGTCCCTTTAGTAAAGAGTACCGGAACCTTTGGATACTCTTTGACTGTTTTATCTTCGCGGTTCTGCAGACCTTCTTCAAAGTGATCTAAATAGTTCCAGCCCACACAGTAAATATTACTTTGTGGCTTTGGGATGGGTGATAACAAAACGACCTGGTTCACATTCACTAATTTAGAACCACGATTTTTGAAAATAGCCGCTAACTCCATCAAGCCAGCATTACCTGCGGCAGCCAAAGAAATCATAGAGGTAGGATCAAATGAGAGTTGCACTTTTTGGCGTGCAGCTTCTGCAGGAATATCAATAATTAACCCATCATTTGTCACCAGACCCAATCTTGAACTTGCGCCCATTTTGGGTAAGTAGTTGGCAATCCGAAAACCTGCTTTACCTGTCATAGGCTCCACCACTATCATTTGACGATCGCCCGGGGCGGCAATTGCATTAGAAATAAACATCCCGCTTACTGCTGCAGATGCACCTAATTTCAGCGCATCTCTCCGATTGGTATCCACAAGCTCTCCTTTAATGATTTTTAGTATTCTTATTTTTATTATTATTTAATACAACAAGCTGCCTTAAATACTAATACCAAAATAGATAATTGGGCAGAATTTACCAAATTTGACTATTCTTACCAGATGCACTTATGCCATATCCGCCTGACAGTCTATGCCCTTGCCTTACTGGGCCTATGCGCCTGCGAACGCGATACCTACACCACCTGGTCATGTCACTCTCAAACCGAAACCAAGATTTCCATGATCTTGAGAAAAGCCCAAATGGAATGGAAAGACCTCAAGTTGGACTATTGCGGCAGCCTTGGCAACCAAAGCTACTTTGATCAGAAGTGCCCCGCACTGACTCAAGACTCTCGCTATGTATTTACACTCTCGTCAGGTGCACTCCAGACTGGCTCTCAAGATTACCAATGCACTGCACTTTGAAATCTGTATTGACTAATGAATAATTTAAGTCCCAAAAAACTATTGCTGACTAAATGGACTGCAGTTCAGCCGATTGATAAACAGAAACACTTTTTGGTGAGCAAAGTTATTCTTCCTGAGCCACCCAGTGAGAAAATTGAATTCGTCGAAATTGAGGCGGTCTATTCTCAAAAAACTTCCCTGATATCTTGGCGCGATCTCACCAATAGTGAGATTTGGTTACAGGGCTGGAAATAAAAAACCGCCCCATCTTACGAGGCGGTTTTAATTTTCACTCTTTTTAATTTATTAATGAGACTACTTTTCAGACTTCTTTTTTGAGGCAGGCGCTCTCTTCACCAGTTCCTCTATATTTTTTTCCGCTGCATCAGCAACCTCATTGACGATGCGTCGACCTTCTTTAAACATATTCTGACCCGTCGCCGACATCTCATTCACAACCTTTGATAACTTATCAGCCTGCTCAGGCATTTTATTTTCCGCTTCTTCAAGCCAAGTTACCAGGGATGCGCGCACCTTCTCTAAATGCTTCTCCGTTTCATCGGCAGCACTCTCACCCAACTCCTTCAAAACTGATTTCACTTTCTTTTGATACACGGTGGCACGTTTAGCAGCCTCTTTCGTCGCATCCTCTTGCAAGCTCTTAAGCTTCTCTAAATCATTTTTAGCCGCAGACTTAGCGCTATCCAGTGCATTTTTCATGCCCCACTCCATCTCCTCTAGATGGTGCTCGCTGAGTTTCTTGGCGGCCTCTAAAAGAGTATGTGAGTAATCAAAAAGCTCTTTCGCTTTTTCTCGTTGCCAGTTTTGCAAATCTTTTGCATCCATTTTTACACTCTCCTAAAGTGAGGGTTGATTAAATACTTCATATCTACTCTATACCCAAATGACTAAACTGCCAATTCCCCCGCTCTTGAGTATTAAAATCAGTCCTTGAGCCAATGAAACCTCTTATAAAACCTGCTATGCCCTCCTATTTCGTATGGTCATCTGTTTCGGGTATTTTTTAGCTACACTCACACCCAATGCCAATCCAACGAAATAGAAAATGATCGAAAGCCTTTTGCAACTCATCAGCGACCCTAATGCCTGGATCGCATTTTTAACACTTTCTGCACTAGAGATCATTCTTGGCATTGATAACATTATCTTTATTAGTGTCATCGCCAATAGACTTCCAATTGAGATCCGTGAAAAAGTACGCCGCTTTGGCCTCATTTTTGCTTTAGTGACTCGGATCTTGTTATTGCTAAGTTTGTCTTGGGTCATGAGTTTGACTAACCCCCTATTTACGATTGCTGACCATGCTATTAGTGGCAGAGATCTCATCTTGCTCTTAGGTGGTTTCTTTTTAATCTGGAAAGCCTCAAAAGAAATCTATATTGAAGTAGAAGAAGGTGCGCATAATGACGAAACTGGCTCTGGTGATCATCAAAGCGCAGCCAAATCGATGACTGCACTGTTTATTGGATCCGTCCTTCAAATTGGCCTGCTCGATATCATCTTCTCTTTAGATAGCGTGATTACTGCTGTAGGTATGGTGGATGACATTAGCGTCATGATTGCTGCTGTTCTAGCCTCCGTCCTCATCATGCTCATTGCCGCAAAACCCATTGGCGACTTTGTGCATCACCACCCTTCTATCAAGGTGCTGGCACTTTCGTTCCTGACTGTAGTAGGTGTTGTACTGATTGCTGAGGGAATGGGGGTTCATATCCCTAAAGGCTATGTCTATGTGGCGATGGGGTTCTCTCTCTCAGTTGAGCTTCTCAATATCCGTTCACGCGAGAAAAAGAAAAAAACCAGAGTCTAATCTTCTGAGCCACTAGAGAGCTTGTGCACAAACAAATCCACTTGCCCAGGCCCACTGAAAATTATGCCCACCAAGGTGGCCGGTAACATCCACGCACTCACCAATAAAAAATAATCCTGGGTTCTGACGCGACATCATGGTCTGACCATCTAGATCTTTGGTGTCAACTCCACCCAGCATGACCTCAGCCTTTTTCCAGCCTAAGGTGCCAGCTGGTTTCACGGACCAATTCGTAATCAATTCTTGAAGAGCTTGGCGATCTTTTTTAGAAACCTCCGCCCACTTACGACCCGTTACCTTGTTCTGCTCTGCAAATGCTTTGGCTAAACGCTGGGGTAAGACTGAAGCCAAAATCGTTTCTGCTGATTTCAGTCGATTATCTTCATCATTGAATAACTCATCACAATTCAATCCATTGGGTCGCTCAATCGAGCCTAACCAGTCAATGTGAATGGGCTCACCTTCCGTCCAGTAGCTGCTGGCTTGCAGAACGGCAGGTCCAGATAAACCTTTATGGGTTAACAATACGTCCTCATTAAATTGACATGCGCCGTAACGCTGTCCTTTTACGCCAGAAGCAATACGTACAGGGACACTTAAGCCAGCCAACCCATTTAGACTACCAAACGTATCTGCAGTGAATGAAAGCGGGACTAAAGCGGGCTTAGGCTCCACTATATTTAAACCAAATTGTTTAGCAATATCCAAAGAATAGGCGGTGGCACCAATCGCTGGAACCGGTAGTCCACCGGTAGCCATCACCAATGATTTGGTTTTTTCTACGCCAGCATCAGTGCGCACTATCCACTTAGACCCTTCCTGTGCAATAGACTCGACCATAACGGGATTGCGGATAGTGACATTGCCTTTTGTACACTCCGACATGAGCAGGTCAATAATTTGCTTAGCAGAGTCATCACAAAATAATTGTCCTTGGTGCTTCTCGTGATAAGCAATCCCATACGAGGCCACAAGCTTAATAAATTTACTTGAGGGGTACTTAGCCAAGGCGCTTTTAACGAAATGGGGATTCAGTGAGAGAAAGTTTGCGGGACTACTATGCAGATTCGTGAAGTTACAGCGACCTCCACCACTAATCCGAATCTTCTCCCCCAGCACCGGCGCGTGATCCAGGACCAATACTTTTTTACCCAACTGTCCGGCAACTCCAGCGCAAAATAGCCCTGCCGCACCACCACCAAGAACGACAGCATCCCATTCTGTACTCATTTCTTATTTAAAACGATCAATGATTTCAGAAGAAATATTCAGCTTTTGCATATGCAGTTTAGTGTATGCCTGACGGAAATTCCGTGTCATGGAGATCATGACTGAGGCAGTCCAAGCAAAGGCAAACATGCCCGAAAAAGCAATAATGACGGCTAACATTTTCCAGCCATCCGGCAGGATGTCTTCCATAAAACCCATCGCTGTATAGGTACTACCACTAAACAATATACTTTGCCCTAAAGTAGGTAACAAACTGAGTACATAGATAGCAATACCCCAGAGGATAATTTCAGCAATGTGGGTGATGAACAAACAAAATACGCTGATATAAAAACAAAGAGTTACATCGGAGTATTTCTTCTCCGATAAATAGAGAAAAGTTTTCACTTCGTAGCGCTTAGAAATTTGTAATAACACTGCGCCATGAAAAATCATCACGACTAACAATATGACAGTACCAATGAGATAGCTAGGTAAGTCTAGAGAGGTGGCAATACTGGTGTTTTGTATATTCATAGATAAGCCTTTAGCGCATTTTACAGGTGGCCTACGACTTTTTTAGGTCAACTGATAGTGATCTTGAATAATGCCCCAGGCCTGATCGGCAGTCTCAGCATAATGAATCGCCTTCATATCCCCTGCATCGATCACCCCAAACTCTATCATTTGCTCAAAATCAATCATTTGAGTCCAAAACGCTTTTCCTACCAAAACTACTGGGAAACGCTCGACCTTTTTAGTCTGCATTAAGGTGAGCACTTCAAATAACTCATCAAACGATCCAAACCCTCCAGGAAATGCGACGATCGCTCTTGCCCGAATCATGAAGTGCATCTTACGCAAGGCAAAGTAATGAAAGCGAAAACTTAAGCCAGGACTAATGTAAGGGTTAGGAAGTTGCTCTCTTGGCAAACTAATATTAAAACCAATCGTTTTGTCTCCCGCTTCAAAGGCTCCACGATTGGCCGCCTCCATAATGCCAGGCCCCCCGCCAGTACAGATGTGTAGCTTATTTGCATTTTGATTTTGCGTGGCGTTGTACTTGGCTACCAAGGCACCAAACTCGCGCGCGGATTCATAATACTGACTATGAAGCAAAGCTTTTCTAGCGGCTTCTATTTCCTCAGAAGTTTTAGCACTCTTCTCCAGCTCCAAAGCCTTGTCTCTGCAAACAAAACGCGTTGATCCAAATACCGTGATGGTGTGTGCAATTCCCTGTTCATGCAAGAGAATTTCGGGCTTTAACAGCTCTAACTCAAAACGAATGCCAATCGTTTCTTGGCGAGACAGAAATGCTTCATCACCAAAAGCAAACTTATACGACTCCACCGAGCTTTCCTCGGAAATATCATTCTTTTTGATACTCAAATAATCCGTGATCGTTTGCGAATTTTTCATGGGGAGCTTTGGGCTCATCTGTTCACCTTCAACATCAACACCACTTCATCTTACCTCTTGAAATAAGTCATAACATTGTCGACTGCAGCCCATGATCTGATTAGTGTAAATACCTAGTTCAGCCTGCTCTTCAAGGACTTAGGGCATTCTAGGATTTACCCAGCACACAAGAAGGGTTAATATGATCCCAATTTCAACCACACCGAAGGAAAAGCAATGAGCAATCGTTCAATCATCATCATGGTACTGGTATTAGTTGGTGCCACCGCCTATTTACTCTTCAAGAGCGATGGCAACATTGATATGGGTGGCGAAAAGCATGGTGCCGAAGCTACTCATATTGAAGAAGCTAAAAAAGATGCTCCTGCAGCACCAGCAGCAGCACCAGCAGACGCTAAGAAGTAATCTTTTCCTTAGCAAAACTAAACCGCGGTACGCCGCGGTTTTTTTATTCCATCGTTATGATCAATTCTTCAACTGCTTAGTACTACTTCGTATTGATCAGATCCAAGGGGGCCAGGGTCGCAGAATAGAGCCGCTGATTTGCCTCTTCGCACACTAAATCAGAGCGATACTATGCGGATGAGCCCTTCACCTACCAAGTTAGACGCACTCGCCTTAGCCCAACGCTTGAGGCGAGCACCTGCTGAACATAAGGGTAGTGCAGGCAAAGTAGTCTTCATTGGTGGATCGTCCGGTATGGCAGGCGCGCTCTTATTAGCCGGTAAGGCCTGTCTTCATCTCGGCGCTGGCTGGACGATGTTAGAGATGCTTGACCCCCTTACTGCACATGCCTATTTAGACCAACCTGAGCTGATGATTGGACATGCTAGTTCTTTGGCTGATAAACGCCTGAGTGAGTCTAAACCGGATGTCATTGCCATTGGTCCGGGACTTGGAAAATCAGATTTAGCGCGAGCATGGCTCAATGCTGCCCTCGCCTATCCGAAGATTCCTTTAGTGGTTGATGCTGATGCATTAAATCTCATTGCTGAATCACCTGATTTACTAAAGGCTCTCCAAGATCGCAATCAACAATTTCCAGGGCAGACTGTTTTAACGCCCCACCCAGGCGAAGCCGCTACACTTTTAAATAGCAGCACTGAAGCAGTTCAAGCGAATCGACTGGAGGCGATTGAAAAGTTAATTTTGCTAACTCACTCGATTATTGTCTTAAAGGGTCAGCACACTTTAATTGCATCAGCGCATCATGGGATTGTTGAATGCCAAGCCGGAAATCCTGGTATGGGCAGTGGCGGCATGGGCGATGTACTAACCGGAAGTATTGCTGCGCTCGCTGCCCAAGGCGTCCGTCATGACTTAAATTTATGGGAAGCAAGCTGCATTGCTGTTGAGCTGCACGCTTCCGCCGCCGATAGCTTAGTAAACAAGGGTATCGGTCCCATTGGACTAACCCCCTCTGAAACGATCTTAGAAATGAGAGACCTGCTCAATAAACTGTTATAAAACGGTATGCATTCAGCAAGCGCAGCACATCACCATCAACGTTACCTTTATGGCATATTCATGGCCGGAATTGGCGCAATGCTTTTTTCGGGCAAGGCAATTCTGGTCAAACTTTCTTTTGCATACGGAGCAGATGCCGAAACTCTCTTAGCACTACGTATGCTGATGTCCATGCCTTTATTTTGGGGAATCTTTTGGTGGGAAGCGCGCAGAAAGCCCATGAGTCCGACTACCTGGCTTGATCGAGGTAAATTATTTTTACTTGGTTTCTTGGGATATTTTTTCTCAAGCTATATCGATTTCTTGGGACTGCAATACATCTCCGTAGGACTTGAACGGATTGTGCTTTATCTCACTCCCACAATCGTTTTATTAATCTCTTATTTTGTTTTACACAAACCTATTTCCCGTTTGCAGTGGTATGCCCTGGTAGTTGGTTATTTGGGTGTGTTCATTGTCTTCATTCAAGATGCCAGCTCTACTGGTATCAGCGCCTGGTTAGGAATGATTTTGGTGTTTGGAAGTGCATGCTCATATGCTATGTATATGATTGGCTCAGGAGAAATGGTTCAGCGCATTGGTAGTGTGCGCTTGGTAGTCTATGCCAGCACTGCCTCAGCCGTCATGAGTGTATTGCAATCTACCTTTTATCATCCTAGCGCTATTTTTGAGCAAGCTCTACCAATTTATTGGCTTAGTCTGCTCAATGCTAGCGTATGCACAGTCATTCCTATGCTGCTGATCATGATTGCCATTCATCGAATTGGTTCACCTCTCGTCGCTCAGGCCGGAATTCTAGGGCCAGTCTCTACCATCTTTATGGGATATTTAGTCTTGTCAGAACCCATCACCTGGATGCAAATCAGCGGTATGAGTTTAGTAATGGCAGCAATGTGGTTGCTTGTTCGTAATGATGATTCAAGAAAAAAGTCATCGACTTCTAAAAAATCAGATGACTTTGATAGAGTTGAAACCCTCAACTAACTGAGGGATGTGTTGCCAAGATTGCTAGGTTGCTGCATCTGCCGCAGGCTTTGCTTTCTTCTTGGATTTTTTCTTCGATTTTTTCTCAGCTTTCTTTTCTTTCTTAGGCTTCTTCATTGCCTGCTTCTCAGTTGCCTTATTTGTAGGCGCTGCTGCTGGAGCTGCCGCTGGTGCTGCACCAGGAGTATTGGCTGGAACAGGCGCTGGATCGGCTGCCATCACTGCTATTGGAGTAATGCCAAGCGCCATAGAGATGAGGGTAACTAAGCTAAGACGAGCGATACCTGAATTCATATAAATCTCCATAGAGTTTGTGGATAATTTGATAATACTCATAAATTTGACATAAATGCTTCATTTTCAGAAGATCCCACATGACTGATTTTCCAAAAGATATCTTTACTGAACCCCAAGGGTATTCGCTCAATACTTTGGAGAATCTAGGGCCCTTTACGGGCATGGCGGGCATTTGGGAGGGCACCCGAGGTATGGACCGAAAGCCGAAAGTAGATGGGCCAAAAAATCAAGCCTATGTTGAGCATATCGAACTGCAGCCAATTGATCCACAAACCAACGGTCCGCAATTATTTTATGGCTTGCGATATCACTCCCACATCACTAAGCCTGATCAAGTCAAAACCTATCACGATCAAGTCGGATATTGGCTCTGGGAACCGGCAAGCGGAACCATTATTCATACCCTGACCATTCCCCGTGGCATGACGACGATGGCGCTCGGTAAATCCAGTACTGATGCAAAACAGTTTGAATTACATGCAAAAGAGGGAGATCCTTGCGCAGGAATTTCTTCAAATGCTTTTTTGGATTACGCCTTTAAAACTGTGGAGTTTCATATTCAGGTGAGCATTAATACTGATGGAACGTGGTCTTATGAACAAGACACAGTATTAAAGATACAGAATCAAGCTGATTTATTTCATCACATTGATAAAAATACCTTGCATCAGATTGGAGAAGCCACTCCCAATCCACTGGCTAGATAATATTTGAGCACCCTCATCTGCAATAGAAAAAGGCCATCGCAAGATGGCCTTTATTTTTTCGAATGCAGGTATTACGCAGGCTGAGCTTCTGCCTCGGTAATTTTCTCTAGCGCTGCTGCCAAATGCCCAAGAGTGCGATCTACGTTAGCTAACTTCTCAAGACCAAATAAACCCAGACGGAAAGTACGGAAGTCCGGTCTTTCATCACACTGCAAAGGAACACCCGCAGCGGTTTGTAAGCCCAGTTCAATAAACTTCTTGCCCGACTGAATCTCTGGATCCTTGGTAAAACTCACCACTACGCCAGGCGATTGATAGCCTTTTGCAGCAACCGAAGGATAGCCCTTAGAAACCAGTAACTCACGGACTTTAGTGCCTAACTCGATTTGCTTTTGCTTGAGTGCTGCAAAACCTAGAGACTGCGTTTCTTTCATCACGTTACGCAAAGTCTTCAAAGCATCCGTAGGCATAGTTGTGTGATACACGTGGCCACCCTTTTCGTACGCTTCCATAATCTGCAACCATTTTTTCAGATCCATTGAGAAGCTTGTGCTTTGGGTAGATTCAATCCGCTCTCTACCTCTTTCACCAAGGGCAATCAAAGCACAGCAAGGTGAACTGCTCCAGCCTTTTTGTGGCGCTGAAATCAATACGTCTACATTACATGCTTTCATATCAACCCACATTGCACCAGAGGCAATGCAATCTAATACAAATATGCCGTTGACAGAACGCACTGCTTCACCAATTGCCTTCAGATAATCGTCTGGAAGGATGATGCCTGCCGAGGTTTCAACGTGCGGTGCAAATACCACTGCAGGTTTTTCTTTCTTAATAAAGGCCACCACCTCTTCAAGCGGTGCAGGTTCGAATGCGCCTTGAGGAGAGTTGTCGACTTGACGCCCTTTTAATATGGAAATATCGGCAAACGATTTATCCAAATCAAAAATCTGAGTCCAGCGGTAGCTAAAATAACCGTTACGCAATACTAAGATTTTTTGCTTACTGGCAAATTGACGGGCGACAGCTTCCATCCCGAAAGTGCCACTACCAGGAACAATCACAGCGGATTGGGCGTTGTAAGCATCTTTAAGAACACTGGATATATCTACTATCACGCGTTTGAACTCTTCCGACATGTGATTTAAGGAGCGGTCGGTATAAACAACCGAGAACTCTAATAAACCATCTGGATCAACGTTGGGTAATAAGCCTGGCATAGCAATTTCCTAGGGAATAAAGTAATTAGCCCTAAATGATACTGATTTAGTCAGTTATTGCACTGCAACCTTATTTTCCTTGATCAATTTCGCCCATTTTGATTGATCCAGGCGTAGAAACGCTGAAAACTCTTCAGGACTTCCACTAGCGGGATCGCTTCCCCGCTCCAGCATTGCCCTGCGCACCTTCTCCTGAGACATGACAAACATGACCGTTTGGTTGATTTTTTGAATCACTGGCCTAGGCGTATTTGCTGGAGCAAACAAGCCAAACCATCCCACAGCACTGTAGCCAGATAGCCCTGACTCTGCCACGGTTGGTATGTTTGGTAATGCCTCAGAACGTTTAGCGCCCGTTTGCGCTAAGGCAATTAATTTCCCTGATTCAATTTGCGGCATGACTGTTTGTGCTGGGGCAAACATCAGATCTATGTGGCCCGCCAACAAATCTGTTAGCGCTTGACCGGTACCCTTATAGGGAACATGAAGCAAGGAAATATTAGCCAGGGACGCAAATAATTCCCCCGCTAAATGAGATGCCGATCCAGGTCCAGAGGATCCATATCGAATCTTGCCTGGATTTGCTTTTGCATACGCAATCAAGCTGCGCACTGAAGTGATATTGAGCGCCGGAGAAATAGTAACAATATAGGGAGAGGCCGAAACTAAGGCTACTGGAGAAAACTGCTGAATATTTTTTTCAGTTACCGCGGCGGTTGAGCCCATTAATAAGGTGTAGCCATCAGCTGGAGATTGAGCGACTAATTCAGCTCCAATGGCACCACTCGCTCCTGGGCGGTTTTCAATCACTACTGATTGCTTCCACAAGTCCGAAGTTAAAGGTGCGATTAAACGGATTAAAGTATCGGCGCCCCCACCAGGAGGAAACGGCACAACCACTTTGATAGGCTTGACTGGGTATACATCTGCTGCATCTGCAGTAAAGGGGTATGAGGCTACACTACAGAGCAAAATCAGAGCACGAAACAGGAATGCCTTCATATCTGTTACTCAATAATGGTGGTGCGCAATGTAGAGATACTCTCAATCGAACATTCCACTACATCACCCGGCTTAAGATAAAGCTCTTCGGCATTCTCTTTTCCAACGGCAACCCCACCAGGCGCACCCGTTGAAAACATATCGCCAGGCTCGATCGGAATAAAGCGAGAAAAATGTTCCAAAATGTCTGAGATCTTCCAAATTTGATCTTTCGTATTCACTCGCATGCGCTCTTCCCCATTGACTGAGCAAGTCATCCATAGGTTATAAGCATCTGGTATTTCATCGATAGTCACAATCTCAGGTCCTAGAGGACCAAAACCAGGAATATTTTTACCCGTCCAAAAACGGGAACCAGAGGCAACTTCACGCAACTGTAAATCTCGACAGGTCAGATCATTCAGAATCGTCACACCGGCAACATAATTCATTGCCTCATCCTTCTTTGCACCTAAGGCACGTTTACCAATAACAAATACCAGCTCTGGCTCATAGTCAAGGCGCGTAATTCCCTTGGGACGAACCACCTTGGCTTCATGTCCGGATAGACAAGAATTCAGTTTAATAAACGAGGTAGGCTCTTGAGGGATCTCTTTAATTAAATTCGTTCTTTTTAATTCTTCTAGGTGGGTTCGATAATTTTTACCAACACATAGGAATTTTTCAGCGTTCATTATTGGCGGCAAATACACAATGTCTTGAGAATCCAACTGTAATTGTGAATACTCTTCAGCGGCCTGAACCCATGCTTTCGCTTGTTCCATCGCAGAGACTCCAGCACCTAAGAAAGCCCTCATATCTGTTGGAAAATCAAGTCGGCCGAGTTGTTTAGCAACATCAGCAAAAGGAAGGATGTGATCGCCTGAAAGATTGGGCAAACGTGCGCCAATTTCTGAAGTATTGGAGCCTGCACGAATAAACGTGATTAATCTCATATTAGTCTTTAATGCCCTTCTTGAATTTCGCTACACTGCAATCTAGAACTTGATACCATACTACAAATTATTAACGGGGAATGATATGAAAATCGGTCAATACTATTGTGTAGTATTTGCGTTCTTCATTTCCTTTTGCGGCACTGTTATTGCACAAGACTTCCCCAACAGGCCCGTCAAGGTTGTGGTCCCCTATGCACCTGGAGGTCCTTCTGATATTTTTGGGCGACTTTTATTTCAAAAGATTGGTGAGAATACCGGCAAGACATTCATTATTGAAAATAAGCCAGGGGCTAGTGCGAATATTGGCATCCAGCAAGTTGCTAAAGCCAGTCCGGATGGCTACACAATACTGCTCACCAGTAGTGCCTTTGTAATTAACCCATCACTCATTCCCAACTCTGGATATGATGCAGTTAGAGACTTTGCGCCGATTACCATTCCAGCCAGCTCACCAAATATCATCGTAGTAAACCCATCATTTCCTGCAAAAAACTTTAAAGATTTTATAGCCCTGATCAAACAAAACCCGGGTAAATATGATTACTCCTCTCCTGGCGCAGGAACTAGTCCACAACTAACTGCAGAGCTATTAAAACTCAGAGCCAATTTAGATATTAAACATATAGCTTACAACGGTGGTGGGCCTGCACTGCAGGCTGTCTTGAGCAACGATGTGCCAATTTCCTTCGCTGTACTACCACCCACGGTTCAGCAAATTATGGGTGGCAAAGTTTTAGGATTGGCAGTAACCAGTTCAGTAAGGTACCCAACGCTATCCAATATTCCTACGGTAGCAGAATCTGGCTTTCCAGAATTTGAAGGGGAAACCATTCAATTTCTGATGGCTCCAGCAGGCACACCAAAACAAATTGTTCAGAAGCTAAATGAAGATGTTGTAAAAGCTTTGTCAGACAAAGAGTTGCGCAATAAACTTTCTGGTATGGGTTTTATTGTCAACGTTCGCTCCCCAGAACAATCTGAACAAAAAATTAAGCAGGAAGTTGAAAAGTGGGCGCAAGTTATTAAGGCCAATAATATCCAGGCAGATTAAGCGGATCCGCCTCTAAAGACCTTAATTACTTGAAATCCCAGCAGCCTTCACTACTACTTCATTCTTCTTTAGCTCAGCAGCCATAAAGTTTTTAAATTGCTCTGGGGTACCCCCGATTACTACAGACCCCTCTGAAGTAAACACATCAGCAATTTCCTTATTCTTCAAGCCACTGTTTACAGCGCGGTTAATTTGCTGAATGATCTTAGGATTAGTGCCCGCTGGAGCTAACATTCCATACCAAGTTCCCGCCTCAAAGCCGCTAAGACCTGCTTGTGCCATTGTGGGAACATCCGGAAATAAGGCAGATCGATTTTTTGACGTTACCGCAAGAGCCCTCAACTTTCCTGACTTAATAAAGGGGGCTGAGGTGCTCACAGTATCAAATAACATGTCAATGTCACCGCCCAATAAGGCAGTTAAGGCGGGACTTGTACCCTTATAGGGGATATGAGTCATATCTACTTTGGTGGCAATCTTGAAAGACTCACCCGCCAAATGTGCGGCACTGCCATTTCCAAAAGACCCATAGGTAAGACCTTTTTTAGAATCGAAGGATGCCTTTAATAAATCGGCTAGCGTATATATTTTTGAATCTGCATTGACTACCAAAACTAATGGTTGAGAAGAAACCAAAATAATTGGCTCAAAACTTTTTACAGGGTCATAAGGCAGACTAGGGTATGTGAATGGACTAATTGTTAAGGGGCCTGCAGCACTAAACAACAAGGTATATCCGTCAGGAAGCGCTCTCGCAACAGACTCTTGTCCAATAATGCCGCCAGCACCTGCCTTATTCTCTACAGATACCGGCTGACTAAAGCTACTGGTTAACATTTTTGCAATCAGGCGCGCCGTTACATCTGTTCCGCCACCAGGTGCATAGGGAACGACTAACTTAATCGGTCGATCGGGATAGGTTTGAGCTTTGATTGTAGGGGTAGCGAGTATTGATAAACCCAGAACGATCAATAAAGGAGTAAGCCACTTAGCCATGTATGAACCCACGCAGAAACCTCTCATTCAAATATGACGTCAGTTGAGACTGATTCCGTCAGCTGCCTATCCAAAAATTCACTTTACTATAGAATTGATCGCAATAAATGCCCTGATGAATTACTGGCACAGTGGACTTACTTCTTCACATTAATCTAAAGGTCAATAATGTCTTCAAGAAACGAAAAAGCGCTGGTTCTGAGCGGTTTATACCCAGCGACCATTACCCCCTTTAAGGCGGACCTTAGTGTTGACTATGATGCCCTTGCTCGTCATCTGAAAGAAACGGCTCACACGCCTGGTGTAAAAGGAATTGCTGTGAATGCGGGACTGGCTGAAATTCTGCAACTTTCGGATGAAGAGAAGCAAAAGATCTTAAAGCTCGCTCGAGAAGTAATGCTTCCAGGGCAAACCTTAATCAGTGGGATTGAGGGTAGAGGTCCTGCCGCTGTCAAAGACGGACTCTTAGCAAAAGAGGCTGGCGCAGATGCATTACTCGTATTAAACCCTTTTGATGCTCGACCCTATCGTCGCTTGGCTCAAAATCCCGAGTCTGCTTATCAGTTTTATAAGCTATTGGATGAGCAGGTGGACTTACCGATGATCGTCTTCCAGTATCCAGACCAATCTGGCTGCGCTTACTCCTTAGAGTCTCTTGTCCGTATCTCTTCTATTCCCAACGTTGTAGCAATAAAAGCAGCCTGTGGAACTGTGACGCGCTATGTGCAGATCTGGGAAGCCTTGCATGACAAGCTTACAATTCTTGCGGCATTAGACTCGCCACCACTTTTAGGCATGATCTTGCATGGAGTTCATGGAGCATTAATAGGTATTAGCGTTATTGATACACCAAAATGGGTTGAGTTAATTGATGCAGCAATGAGTGGGGATGCTGTTAAGGCACAAAAAATTCACCGTGAATTTTGTATTCCAATTATGGATGGCGTCTTCGAAAATCAAGAGCCTAGCTCACCAACAAGCGAAGTAGCTTGCGTTAAAGAGGCTTTAATGCAGCTTGGTCAAATTCCAAACTCTCTAGTACGCCCACCAGCAGTGAATGTGACTGAATCCCACCGTGCGCATGTCAGGCATGGCTTAATCAGTTCGGGTTTAATTAAAGCTTAGAGTAGATTTGACTATTACGCGACCTTGAAGAAATAATAATTCCAGAAACAATCAGGGCAAAGGCAATACCATGGAACAGTTGGGGTGGCTCACCCAACATCGCAGCAGACAATAAGGCAGTAAATAAAGGAATGAAGTTAGCGAAAAATGCGGCAACGGTGGGGCCTGCACCATTGACGCCTAAACCCCAGCATCGATACGCAATTAAGGATGGTCCAATAGCTACAAATAAGATTAGTGAGCCAGTCCACAGATTCAAATCTAAATGAGCATTACCAGCAGCAATCTCGAATCCATCAAAAAATCCAGTCCATAGCAAGCCGACAAATACCTGCGCCATTAGAAAGTTGGCCCAAGGCCAGTTACGCTCACTACTCTTTCCTGGTTGACTCAACATCCAACTATAAAAAGCCCATAAGATAGTAGCCAACATAATTAAGAGATCGCCAACAACCATTTGCATCGATAACAATGCAGATAACTCGCCTCTGGTTAAAACAAATGCAACCCCAATCATTGAGATCAGTGCCCCCACTAACTGTAATCGACTCGGATTCACACGATAGAACAGCGCGCCAATGATTAACATCCAAATTGGCATACTGGCACCAATCAAGGTGACATTAATCGCTGTTGAGGTTTGCAGTGCTAGGT
>Ga0194037_1000756_pt1 | contig 25014 bp, 12 predicted proteins | sample JunL306m_MetaG_FD_148653 | JGI IMG/M metagenome (GOLD analysis project Ga0194037, IMG submission 148653) | Anoxic zone freshwater microbial communities from boreal shield lake in IISD Experimental Lakes Area, Ontario, Canada - Jun2016-L304-6m | ecosystem: Environmental > Aquatic > Freshwater >...
AGCAGTGGCGGGTAGCGGAGATCATGGAGGTACAGGAGGCTGTTGCAGAGCAAAACAACCGTTTCTTTGAGGGCAAAACACTCAAGGTGCTGATTGAGCAGGTTGAGGATGGCACCGCCTTTGGGAGAACTGAGTACGATGCGCCAGAGGTGGATAATGAGTGCATTCTCACCATCGAAAACTCACCAGTCACTGTCGGATCATTCTGTATGGCCACTATCAGTGATTCATCGGCTTATGAGCTGTATGGGAAAATTGAGAACATTGAATGAAGAGTCGCCCCCCAAAAACACCCTGACGTTACCTGCCCCTGACCTCTGAGGCTCATACCATATTTACGGTATTCTTATACTCCACACTTGGAAAAATTAATAATATTGCGCTTTATTAACAATCGTTAACAAAGAGTCATAACAATGAGCACTGTATCATATAACCATACAACCAGTTGCTGCTGTCAACCGAGTGTCTGTGCTGACAAAGGAATTTCTGGCTTGTGTAGGTAGAACCATAGCTATTTTTTGCCATGGCCGGTTCCTGACACCACAGTGAACCGGTTTTTTTTTGCTGTTTTTTGCATTATTACACTAAAACACGTTACAGGGAGATAATACCATGAATTTTGAATGGACGAAAAAAATAACGCTTTTTGCATCGCTTGTTATTGCTTCCGGCCTTCCGGGCAGCATCGCGGAGGCGGCTGGAGCTTCAACACTGCTTAATGTCTCTTACGACCCCACAAGAGAACTCTATCAGAGCGAAAATGCCGCTTTTATTCAGTACTGGCAGAAGAAAACCGGTCAGACCGTAAAAATTGACCAGTCACACGGCGGCTCGGGAAAACAGGCCCGTGCAGTCATTGATGGTCTGGAGGCTGATGTTGTCACGCTGGCGCTCGCTTATGACATTGACGCTATCTCCGACAGCAAACTCCTGCCCGCCAACTGGCAGACAAGGCTCGCCAATAACAGCACACCCTACACCTCAACGATCGTCTTTGTGGTGAGAAAAGGTAATCCGAAACAGATCAAGGGCTGGGATGATCTGACCAAAACAGGTGTTTCCGTCATCACTCCAAATCCCAAAACTTCTGGAGGCGCCCGCTGGAACTACCTCGCAGCATGGGGATACAAACAGAAACAGACCGGCTCTGCAGAAAAGGCCAAAGCTTTTATCAAAGCAATCTACAAGAATGTCCCGGTGCTTGATACTGGCGCACGCGGTTCAACTCTGACCTTCGCACAGCGAGGCCTGGGTGATGTGCTCCTTGCATGGGAAAATGAGGCTCACCTTATTCTCAAGGAGTTCGGATCAGACAAGTTTGAAATCATCTCTCCCGCGGTAAGCATTCTTGCAGAACCTCCGGTCGCCATCGTTGACAGCAACGTGAATAAACACGGCACCCGAAAACTTGCTGAAGCCTATCTGAACTTCCTGTACACTCCACAAGCCCAGGATATCATTGCCCAGAACTCGTATCGACCACGCAATGCTGCTGCACTGAAAAAATATGCTGCAAACTTCCCGAAGATCAAGCTTTTTACCATCAAAGAGGTGTTCGGAAACTGGCGTACAGCCCAGAAAACCCACTTTAACGATGGCGGCGTTTTTGATCAGATCTACGTTCCCTGATACAGAGAGATATTCACCACTGAATGAGCAGAGAAGTTAGTAATACTCTCTGCTCATTCACATCAAGAAAAACAGAACCGATGGGATTATTTCCGATAAAAAGACGCAACATTCTGCCGGGTTTTGGATTGTCGATGGGATACACCGTCTTCTACCTTTCGGCAATTGTAATTGTGCCGCTGAGCATGATATTTTTTAACACGGTTCCCATGGGATGGGAGCCATTTGTTCATGCCGTAACGGCTCCCCGCGTTCTTGCCTCATACCGACTGAGTTTTTCAACAGCGTTCTTCGCTGCCATTTTCGATGCTCTGGCAGGGTTGCTGACCGCATGGGTTCTGGTGCGCTACCGTTTTCCCGGCAAGCAGTTTCTTGATGCCCTTGTTGATCTCCCCTTTGCGCTGCCTACCGCTGTAGCCGGTATCTGTTTTGCAACCCTGTACTCTCCTGTTGGCTGGCTTGGTGAAGCCTTGACCAAATGGAATATTACTATCATCAACTCGGCAACAGGTATTGTGATCGCCCTTGTTTTCATCGGCTTTCCCTTTGTTGTCCGTACCATTCAGCCCGTTCTGGAAGAGGTTGAGCAGGAGATTGAAGAGGCGGCGCATTGCCTTGGCGCAACACGCTGGCAGACCTTCAGAAGAATTCTGCTGCCGCATCTCTTTCCCGCACTGCTCACCGGTTCAACCCTTGCCTTTGCGCGTGGCATCGGAGAATATGGTTCGGTGATCTTCATCGCGGGGAACCTTCCCATGAAGACTGAAATTGCTCCCTTGATGATCATGTCGAAACTTGATCAGTTCGACTATGCCGGAGCCTCGGCTGTTGCGTTGGTGCTTTTGCTTATCTCCTTTTCAATGCTCCTGATGCTGAACGCGATTCAGGAGTGGCAACAGAAAGAATACCGTTAATCAATTATGCTGAAACAACCAACACCAGAAACGGCACCAATTGTCAGAAAAAGAGTTTCGGATCCTCTGCCGGTACAGATGGTGCTGATTGGACTGATGGTGCTCTTTTTTATCGGGTTCATCTTTCTCCCGCTTGGGCTGGTCTTTGCACAGGCGTTCCAGAAAGGCCTGGCATTCTATCTTGAATCCATCACAGAGTCTTATGCTCTTGAGGCAGTGAAGCTGACGCTGACAACCGTAGCGCTTGTTGTGCCGCTGAACGCATTTTTCGGTGTAACGGCAGCATGGGCTATCACCAAATTCAATTTTGCAGGAAAAGCTGCGCTGAAAACACTGCTGGATCTCCCGTTTGCTGTCTCTCCGGTCATTGCCGGTCTTATTTTTGTGCTGCTTGTCGGAAGCCGAACTCCGTTTGGAGGCTGGCTCGGCGAACATGGCATCAAGATAATTTTTTCAACACCAGGGATTGTTATTGCCACGCTTTTTGTCACCTTTCCCTTTGTTGTCCGTGAACTGATTCCGCTGATGGAGGCACAGGGACGGGATGAGGAGGAGGCCGCTCTGACCCTTGGAGCAAGAGGATGGCAAATTTTTGGGAAAATCACTCTTCCAAATATCAGTTGGGGCCTTCTGTACGGCATGATCCTCTGCGGTGCACGCTCTATCGGTGAATTTGGTGCAGTCTCGGTCGTCTCCGGCCATATCCGAGGCCAGACGAATACCATCCCGCTGCATGTTGAAATTCTCTACAGCGAGTACAATTTTGCGGCATCTTTCGCCGTGGCATCAATCCTTGTTTTCCTGGCCTTGCTCACGGTAACACTTAAAGTGGCCATGGAAAAACAATTTCAGAAAAACAGCTTTCACCATTAGGAACCGACATGGGCATAGAACTTCAGAACATTACCAAAAAATTTTCCAACTACACCGCGCTCGACAATATCAGCCTGAACGTCGCTTCGGGCGAGCTTGTTGCGCTGCTCGGACCTTCAGGTTGCGGCAAAACCACCCTGCTTCGCATTATTGCCGGCCTTGAGCTGCCGGATGCTGGCAAAATCATTCTGGAAAACAAAGACACAACAAACCTGCCTCCCAGGGAAAAAAATGTCGGGTTTGTCTTTCAGCATTACGCACTGTTCCGCCGTCTGAACGTGTTTGACAACGTCGCCTTCGGTCTGAAAGTACTTCCCCGAAAAGAACGCCCCTCCCGCAGTGCCATACATGACAGAGTAGAACATCTCCTGAAACTGGTGCAGATGGACTGGGCTATCAAGCGCTACCCATCCCAGCTTTCAGGTGGGCAGCGTCAGCGTGTGGCCCTTGCGCGCGCGCTGGCAGTCAATCCGAAGGTACTCCTGCTGGATGAACCCTTCTCAGCCCTCGACGCCAAAGTACGGCAGGAGCTGCGCCGCTGGCTCAGAAAGCTTCATGATGAAATTCAAGTCACCAGCATTTTCGTCACTCACGACCAGGAGGAGGCCCTTGAACTGGCAGACCGGATTGTGGTCATCAACAAAGGGCGGATTGAACAACAGGGAACTCCCCTTGAGGTCTATGATCATCCGAAAAATGCGTTTGTCTACAATTTTCTTGGCAATGTCAATGTCTTTCACGGGCGGATCAAAAACGGGAAGGTAACGCTTGGCTCGCACCACGTCAATGCACCTGATGAGCTGAAACACGCTGAAGAAAAACCAAGTCAGGCATTTGTCAGACCTCACGAAATAGGCATCAGCAAAATACGCAGCAATGAAACAGATCTAACCGGGACTATCCAGGAGGTACGACTCATGGGCGGACAGATTGGTTTGAACCTTGCCTGTGAAGGATTTGATCACCCGATTGACGCCGAAATACCGAGAGAGCTGTACATCAATCTCGAACTTGCCAAGGGTGATACGGTGTTTGTTTCCCTGAACCGAGTCAAGGTGTTTACGGGTGATTATGTGATTTGATGCAGAAGTTGACCCGCCTGTTTACGCCGCCCAATTACCATCAACATCACCGCGCAGAATGCCAACCAGGTCAACTGTGATGTCAGCATCACATCAACTATAATTGGGACGACAGGATCAGCCGCCTGATTCACAAACACCCATTCAGGCGTTGGCGACGGGAGACCTACCACATGCTTGAGAATACCAATGGCATCATTCAAATCCACACCCTTGGAGTTGTCGAAATCGGCAGCGATTTCCTGAAAAGTATTCAGCGTCGTCAATCCAACAATGCTTTTAAGAATAGTAATCGCGTCAAGAAGATCCACAGCATTTTTTGTGGTTGTATTTTCTACAGTATCGATAACTTTAATGCTGGTCAGTGCATAAGTGTCATCAGGCATGTCGAGGTGCTGATAAAGACCATCAGTGCCTGTCGTCATGCTGTCGGAAGTGATGCCGAAACCTGGCACCGTGTCATTGCCCAACTGACAGCCGTTTAACAAAAGCTCAAAATGCTTTGCATTCGTTGGCGCTGTGAGTGAAAGGGTACCGAGCTTGACTGGTCCAACAGACAAGGCAATGCCCTTACCCTGAAGAATGAGCGCTCCAGGTTTATCGGTATCGGCCGACCAGCTCCAACCGGTTGGTAAACTGGCACCATTCTGCCAAGTCGCGACAGAACCGTCAGAGAGGGAAAGTTCCAGGTGCACGGTGCCAATATTGTTCTTTTTCGAGGTTTCCCATATCTCCATGGTTCGGCCACCGTCTGCGGCAACCTGTATATTCCTGAATTCGACAAGTTGCGTGCCATCAGCAGCAGGCACCGAGGTCAGTGTGCTTGTAACGCCTGTAATAGGATCGCCAGTTTTCCAGAAGGTCACCGATCCTGTCAGTTGGTTGAGATTATTCAACGGAATCAATGCCGAACTGTTGTTCAACTCATAATTGAACTCATAGACAGTGTTGGTGGAATCAGTAGTCACAAACAGCTTAAGAGGCTGGAAACTGCCTGCGGAATTGTAACCGTTGCACTGGCGATATACGAGCTACCCTTTTCCAGTGAACCATGATGTGCAAATGAACCAAGAACGATATCATCTCCATTAACGATAACATCGTCACTGCTGACCACAACACTGTCATACCAGTTGGTGACCTGCGTTGTACCCAATGCGTTGCTGCTGTTGTTTACTCTCCATTGGAGACTGAACGGCTGACCAATACGCACAGATTCAGACGCAACAACTATAGTTACTTCAAGATCTGCATAAAAAGTCTGGCTGACCTCAAGCAGGTACTGCCTACGGGTTCCCTCTCCACCGAAAGCAAGCACGCGGGCAAAGTAGGTGTCCGGCGTTATGACATCGAATTGAACAAAACCCGACGTGGGGTTTGGTGCAATCGAAACAAGACTTCCATCAACGGTATAGATCTCCACAATAGGCCTGAGTGCGCTCTGGTCGGGCAGGCGTACCCCGAACAGTACGGTCTGACCTACAGCAATATGACCAAGATTGTAGGTATCTTCATCCACCTGACCGTCACAAGAAGACATGATTGTTCCTGCAATGGTTGTTGCTATGAGTGAACCTTGTGAAGCAAAGTTCAGCACATTGGCGCCACCAATACTGTCATTGCTGTAATTGGTATCGCTCTCCTGATCGATACCGCGTGCCACATCCACACGCAACTGATACGAGCCTGACACGCTGCTATAATAATCCTTCCCTGCCACCACGTAGTATGAGCCACTGACTGTAACGCCATACCGGCTGATGAACTCATCCGTCCCCGGCCCTTCGTCATAGCCATACACCAGTGCCCCGTCGGCGGCATTACGCAGCTCCACGTAAGGATTGACATCGCTGTAGGGAGTGTCAATGCTCACCGACACCCAGTCACCTGCCTGCAAGTCAACTCGCCAGTAGTCCGGATCACTCCAATAGCTGTTGATAACTGCGGGATCCTGGTTCCCGAGACCACGCCCAAGCAGCAATCCGCTTCCCGCCGGATCTTCGGTCAACGGCAGATATGTGGCATTAACAGTTGTATTGTTGTGTCCCTTCTCGAACACGACTCCGTTTGGAACGTCGATCGTGAAATATCGACGATACGCATCGCCCCCAACACCATCACCATTACCATCCAGTACATGACCAACGATATCCTGGAGTGTCGCGTTGGCGGTAAAACGGTAATGACCCGCGCCCAGCGAACCATCCTCTATCATGAGCTTCACCTGCGTGCCAAGGGTATACGTACCATCCTGCACCATGCGGTGAATCACGTCATCGGCAGTATCAAAATCACCATCAACACCAGCTTCCCGAAGATCCCACGCATTACTGGCAGCCACCGTCGCCGCATCCAGCGTTTCGCTGAGTGTGACCGTGAACGATGGCCCCACCGGTGCATGCACTGTAGCCGATTCCGACGGCAAGCCTACCGCCTCAACTCGAGGAGGCACCGGATCCGATACGTTTACATCCAGCAGATACTTCGCCTCTGGCCCGGATCCATTCACGCCCGGTGCTGCGCCTTCAATCTCAATCAACCCCCAGAAGTCCCAACTCTCACCGCCCGAATACCACTTCCCGTCAGGCTTCATGTAAGCATAACTGTAATAGGTGATTTCAATGTTTGGATGGCCCGACGCCCAGTTGGTGTAATCCGATGCAACACCGCTCGACCACATCCAATGATTTTCTTCTGCCTGATCCGTAAACCCTGTCCATATCCACGCCAAACTGAAATTCTGCGCCACCCACTCCTGCTCTGCGGCATTGTCAATCGTCACCAGATGCCCTCCCATACTCTGCGCGTACGCCTCCGCCGCTGTCCAGCTCATCGCTGCGTCAGTCATCAGATATTGGTGACCACTGAACACAAGACCACCTGTAACTTGTGCATAGTACTGACCATCCGTTGACAGGGTCGCCATAACATGCCCGTCTGCGACATTGCCATCCTCATCGGCTACCACCGTGCCATCGGCTCGCAGCAGCATCACCAGCGGCGACAACGTGCTCGTCGAAGGCTGCCGTGTGCCAAGTTCGACTATATTGCTTTTCAGCGTACCCAGTGCAAACACATCCTTGTCACACCTTCCATCCTGCCCTGTTACTGTGCCTGCCACTGTTGCAATCTCCTGCATCCCCTGGGCTGACAGACTCAAAACATTGGCTCCGCTGATACTATCGTTACTGTAGTTCGCATCGCTCTCTTGATCAATACCGCGTGCCACATCTACATGCAACTGGTACGAGCCTGACACCGTTCCATTGTAATCCTTCCCTGCCACCACGTAGTATGAGCCGGTTGATGTAACCCCATACCGGCTGATAAACGAATCAGATCCCGGACCTTCATCAACACTGCTTGCCATTGTGCCCTCAGCCGCATTACGCAGCTCCACGTATGTAGTAACATCGCTGTCTGGAGTATCAACACTCACCGACACCCAGTCTCCTGCCTGCAACTCAACTCGCCAGTAGTCTGGATCACTCCAATTGCTATATAAAACTGCGGGCTCCTGGTTCCCAGAACCATACCCAAGCAGCAACCTGCTACCCGTTGGATCCTCGGTCAACGACAGATATGTCGCATTGACCCGTGTGTTATTCAGTTCGATTTCGGAATGAGGAGTTGTATAGGATGGCATATATGTTGGTAAAATTAGAACGTTTCGAAACCCATTGATGCTGTTTTACATGACGGAGATCAAAACAACGGGCGACGTAAAGAGTTTTAAACATCCAGTATCCCGTTCTAATAAGCAAAAAATACCTAATACCTGCACAAGGGTGATATTGAATTTATACCGGGGGAGATCGGAGAAAAGTTCACTTTATATCTATATCCTCCCCAGTATGCGTGAATGGGCTTTTACACCCCCCAATTCCCATCGACATCCCCGCGAAGGATACCAACCAGGTCAACTGTGGTGTCGGCAGTTAAATCAACGATAAATGGAACGACAGGAGCAGCCTCCTGATTTACAAACACGAATTCTGGAGTTGGCGCAGGGAGACCTACTACATGCTTGAGAATACCAATGGCATCATTCAAATCGACATCGTTGGAGTTGTCGAAATCGGCTGCGATTTCCTGATTGGGATTCAGCGTCGTCAACCCGACAATGCCTTTGAGAATAGTGATAGCATCAAGCAAGTCAACCGCCCCTTTGTCTGCCGTGCTGGCAACTTTATCATTCGTAAGGGCATACGTACCATCAGGCATGTCGATGTGCTGATAACGGCCATCTGCTCCTGTCGTCATGCTGTCAGATTCAACGGGTTGCGTCCCTGGTGTAGCAGGCACTCTGGAGAGCGTGCTTGTAACGCCAGCAATTGCGGCTCCGGTTCTCCAGAAGGTCACTGAGCCCGTGAGATTATGGCCTGAAGAGACAACTTCCGTTATAAAGTCATAGGTCGTAGTACCTGCGTAGCTATTCCCAGCAAGATCATTTATTGCATTTGCGCCAACAGTGACATAGTAATTTGTGTTATATGCGAGGACTGCTGACGGATTAATTGCCAGCGTATTGCCCGCGATGCTGAGGAGTGAACTTGACGCCACGTCGTAGCTTTCCACTACTGTGCCGGTAGCAGAACCACTGTGGATTTCAATCAAGCCAGTACCTTTCTGAATTGCTTCGCTGAAAGTCAAAACGATATTGCTGCTGGCAGACACACCGGTTGCAGCATCAGCAGGAAAGAAAGTGGTGACTTCAGGAGGCGTAATATCAACAACCGTTGATGAGAGCTGTGCAACACGCACCGAATCGATATCAAAATAATATGTGACATTCTCCCCTGCTGTTTTAACCGGATTCAGTGCATCGCTGAAACCTTCTATCCATTCCTTCCCTGGTGCCCAGATGTTCAAGTGTAGCGCCATCGCATTCTGGGGAATATAATCGGTCTCCACGCGGATCAACTGACCGTCAACAAACCATCGTATGGCATTTTGGAACCATTCGATCCGATAGAGGTGGTCTTGGGTTACAACTCCTTCAATGGGATTAAATTGAGGATGACCTGCTCCAAGCGGCTCATTATCGTAAATGTTTGTCTGAATCTGATCGGGTTTATTCGACACCGCTTCAAAATCGATTTCGTCATGAAGGTTTCCTGGGTTGTTAGCGTAGCTAAACCTACCTCCTACAAGACCACCTACAGGATCAACGAAATGAGCCTTGATCTCAAAAACAACACCTCCCGCATAGTTTGAAAACGACTGTTTGGTTATAGCTTCTGAACCATAAAACGATGGTACCTGTTTTGGATCGGCTGGATCATAAGAGGGGTTGAACGTATCAAGTTTGAGATGCAATTCTCCATCAGAGACACCGGGAAGCTCTTGACGCTGTTGAGTGCGCCCATAAAATGAGGGGTTAAAGGCACCAGTAGAATCGTCCACCCAGTGGTTATAATCCCAGTTAGCAGGATTCAGTGAACTGCTGAAGTCATCAGCAAAAAGAGTTTCTATCTCAACAATCGGCCCGTTTGTCGTAGAATCATAGCTTGACCCGGCAAGATTGTTGACCGAACCAGGTTCAAGTGCAAGGTAATAATGCGTGCTACCCGCAAGATTCGCTGTTGGGTTGATTATCAGCGCATTCTCTGCAATCGAAAGATTTTTGCTGGTTGCCACATTGTAGTTCAACATATCAAGAGATTCGTTTGGAGTGGTCAGCAATCGTGAAACTATCGGACAAAGCTGTCACAGCGATTGCCACCTATTAACCTCTAAATTAACAAGTTACAAATTACGCCGTCCAACTGCCATCAACATCACCGCGAAGGATACCAACCAGATCAACCGTTGTGTCGGAAGTCAAATCAACAGTAACCGGTTCATAGGAAGGCATGGTATCAGACTTATCCACAAACACCCATTCTGGCGTTGGTGCAGAGAGTCCGACGACATGCTTGAGAATACCAATGGCATCACTCAAATCAACCTTTTTATTACTGTCAAAGTCGGCTGCTATCTTCTGATGGCTGTCCAGTGCTGTTAATCCAACGATACTCTTGAGAATCGCGATAGCATCAAGCAGTTCAACCGAACTGTTGGTCGTCGAGTCATCCGTCAAGGTTGAAGTCAGCGTATTTCTTCCCACAGGCAGGTCTGGCAATGTAAATTTGCCTTCTGCGTCTGATTGTGATGCGTGTGATGCAATGTTAACCGTAATGTCGTGCATTGCTTTTCCGTTATTCCAGAAACTTATGTTACCAGACAGATTATGGGTTACGGAAAGATCTACCAAAGGATTGCCGGCAATATCCCGCAACGTTGTCCCGTTGGTTTGTATAGCATGGTCAAGCACCGGATGGTTGAAATCGAATGTGTTGTCGGTAATAATATGCCGGAAAACCAACGCATTGGTGCCGCTGCCTGATTGATAAACGGCATTAACGGTGTGTTCGCCAATGGTAAAATTGATGACCGGCGATAAAGCCGCAATATCAACAGCCATTTTTTCGGTAAAGTGAACCGTAATATCAAGAGCTTGCCCAATCGTGTAGTTGCTATCATCAGGCAACTCAACAGAAGCAATTTTTGGTAACGCGGTATCAGTGAGATCAGCATTCGGTGTTACCTGAATAGTCAGATCTGCATGAGCCGGAGCGGCCTCTTTGTTGCCTGCGTTATCGGAGGCGACGGTGTAGAAGGCGTAGGAGTGGCCCGGTTGACCGGCATACGTGGCTTCGGTCAGGGAGGTGTTCTCCAGCCAGGGCGAGTAGGCTCCGCCGTTATCGGAGGCATAAACGGTATAACCTGCAATGGCTGAACCAACATCGCTGCCCGACCAGCGGACGAGGAATTGGGCTGACTCGACGGTGGCGTTGGCCACGGCTTCGACATGGCTTTCGGGTGTCTGGTTATCGAGGGTATTGGAGATTGCCGGGGTGTCAATGGGCTCCTGGGTGGTGAAGATGATGGTCGCCTTTGCATCAATCACCGTGCCGGTTGGTGCGTCGGCGTTGGCTTTGATGGTGTAGTTGGCATAGGCCTGGCCAACCTTTCCATCAACATCGGGCGGGAGAAAACCGATGGTGGGATCTTCAGGAATTTCGCCAGTGTTGGGGTCAATGGTGGTAAAGCTCCAGTATGCCTCATGTGTTGCCACATCCACACCTGCCACAACATCAACCATGTAGCCTTTGGTTGAGCGCAGATCAAGGCGGTTAATGTAGAACGAGCTGTTGTCAGGAACAGTAACGTAAAAATCGCCCCAGCCGAAGTCGCCCAACCGGAAGCTGTTCAGGTTCAGGTCGCTGTCGAGAGTTTGCGTGATCGTGACCTGCTGCGCTGGCGCGGTGGCAGTTGCCTGGTTTTCGTAGTGGATGGTGTAGAATAGCGGGTTCTTGCTGCTGATCCAGTGTTCATCGCCGAAGCCTTGCGGGCCTACGATGTCGTTGGGGTCGTTAATCGTGAGGATAGGTACTTTTGATGTACAGTTTTCTGCTGTGTAGGGAACTCCTTTATGATCGTTACGTATTGGCTCTCGCAAGGTTGTAGCTGCTTGAGTTTCAATTGCATTAACTCGTGCTTCTTCCAAAGTATCAAATATTGGATCGGTTCCCTGTAATGTAAGACCAAACTCATCGCCGTATGCATGAGCCAGCTCATGACCAAGGGCCAGAGCAGGGCTTTGATATTCACCTTTAGTAGTTTTAAGACCTTTTGTTGGGTCCCAGGTAATTGTTTTATTATCAAAATAAGCGTCCTTAAATTTTCCGCTCGTATCAATAACGTATGTATTTGTAGAAGCGTTAAGAGCTGTGATTATATCATGCATACCACCTTTATTCGTATCTTTATGCAAGTAATTTAATGCCGTATTAAAAGTCACCCAGTCTTCATTAGGTACCTTAAATTTCAGACCTGACGTATCAATAAAAAAATTTGGATTATTAAAAACATAAGAATATAAGTTTGTGTCGCCACCATTAATCCCAATCGGATCCTGCTGAACAAACCGCCCATCAGCCTCGCTATAGAACCTCGCCCGCATAAAATCAAGCCCGTTCCCTGCGTCCATCACACCCCACTGCCCGACATACTCAAACGAGTTGGCAACGGTTTCCGAGGTAACAAAATTCTCGCCAAACGGCAAATAAGAGTACTGGTTCACATAAGCGCCGGTCGAGCCAGTCAACCCGGTAGTAGAGCCAATGGCGTTAAAGTCGTAATAATAGTTGCTGCCGCTCAAGGACTGGCTTTCCAGTCCAATGCCGTAGGTGTACTGGGCAACTTCATCTCCAGCGCTGTTATACTCACCCGCAACATTGACTATGCCGGTCGGGTCGAGCTGGTACTCAATGCGCTCTCCGTTATGGACACTGGCGATGCGGTTGCCGAGAGCATCGTATTCGTAGCTCCAGGTGTCGGTGGGATTTGCCACAGAGACGAGATGGTTTTCGGCATCGTAGCCGTAGGTGGTGGTGACACCGTGGTCAGTTTTGCCGGTCATGTTGCCATCAGCATCGTAGCTGAAGGTTGCAGTGCCTGAGTTGGTGTACTGGTTGAGCGCGTTGGTAGCGTAGTTGGTGGTTATGCCACCATCATCCACGACTGTCCGGTTTCCGGCAGCGTCGTAATGGTACTCAATATAGTGGTCATCCGGCAAGGTAACGCCGATCAACTGGCCGATGGCGTCGTAGTTGTAATGGGTGGTGCCGTCAAGCGTAGCAACATCGGTACGGCGACCCATCTCGTCGTAGGTGTAGTCGAAGCGGGAGTTCACCGTGCCATCCGCCTTAAAATTGACCAAGTGGGTCAACTGCCCGGCAAGGTCATACTGATAGGTGGTATAGGTGCCATTGCCATTTGCACCATGGCTCAATCGGCCAGCAGCATCGTAACTGTAGGCGGAAATCAGGTTGCCTGTACCATCAGTCAACTGCGACAGATGGCCAAGATTATCGTAGCTGTAATGGGTAACATGGCCTGCCTGATCGGCCATCTCAGTGCGACGGCCAGCGTCGTCATAGGTATAGCTCAACCAGCGCCCGTCGCCATCGGTAACCATGATGAGGCGGTCGGCTGCATCGTACTGGAAACTGCTCGAACTGTCGGCATCAAGAGCACTGGTGAGGTTACCGTGACTATCGTAGGTGTAGGTGGCTGTGGAACCATCCGCATAGCTCTTTTGCGTAACATGCCCCTTGGGGTCAAAGGTGTAGTTTATGCTTTGACCCCGCCCGTTCCCTGATGTGTTGAGATAACCATGAGCATCATAACTATAGGTATCACTGCTGCCATCAGCGTACGTGATCTTGTTCAGGTTACCATGGCTGTCGTAGCCATAACCAATGGGATTGCCACGCTGATCGATAACCCGTGCAAGCTGCCCGAACTGATTTTCGTAGGCAAAATTCACCGTATGCCCAAGAGCGTCCTGAACTGAAAGCGGCTTGCCTGTTGTATCGTACTGAAGGGTTGAGGATGTGCCATCAGCATTGACGATACCGGTCATGGTACCATTGGCATCGTAATGCAACTGGCTGACATGGCCAAGCGCATCCTCAATCTGGGCAATCTGGCCCCGTTCGTTCAGTAACAGGATGGTGTTTGCACCTGTTGCATCGGTTGCAACAATTTCATTGACCCCGACATAACTGTAGGTGATTGCTTCAGCCCCGTTATTGATACTTTCCTTGATCAGGTGACCACTGGTGTCGTAGATGAACTGTTGTACCGTGCCATCGGCAAGTGTCATCGTCCTGATTTGGTGTTGCGCCGCACCCGGCTCGGTAACATAACTGTACTGTGTTGTACCAGAAGGCATTGTTGCGCTTATGAGATACTGGTTCTCTGTATCGTAGCTGAAGCTGACGGTGCGTCCCACCTGATCGGTCTGCTGGATTAAACGTCCAGCATCGTTGTAGGTAAAACTCAGGCTGTCGCCGTTATCCGCCACAACCTTCGTCAAGTGACCACCATCCCAGGTGGCTTGCACGTTATGGTTGTTGCTGTCGCGAATCTCTGCAAAGGTACCATCAAGGTTGAAAGCAATACGGGTACCATTCTGCTGATGATACTCGAAAGCTCCGGCAGTTTCACTCAGGGTTGAGCTGCCCTGCCCAACCAGGGTATAACTGCCATCTGCCTGGAGTACAAAATTCTCCTTTATACCACCAATGTTCACGGTGACAGTTCCATCGCTCTGTTTTGCAGCGGTGATCTCCCAGGCAAAGGTGTGGCTGTAACCCAGCGCACCAAGCGTCGCCGGACGCAGCAAAGCGCCGCCATCCGTGGCTTTCAGGTAATCAAGGCTGAAGAGTTTTGCAACGTCATCGGTACGGCTTTCCAGTTGATCAAGAGAGGTGGCATTCTCAGCCAGATTATTCTGATAGTCGGTGGTAGTCGAACCCAGCTCAACGATCAGATTTGCCTTGACTGTTGCCCAGGCATCAGGGCTTATGTTATCGGGCTTGCTGGCATCAAGAATGCTGTTCCAGTCAATAACCTGGTCGGGGCTTAGACTTGAAACCTGGAGAGTGGCGGTAGAGTGCATGGCAACAGACAATGGCTGGAAAATCAACTGAAAGCTGCCTTTTGCACCTGGTGACAGAATACCTGCAGGGCCTTCATTGTTGATGGCAAGCAGTTGATAACTGGTGCCGCCAAATTCGGCATCGCCGGGCAGCTTGAACAAGGCATCGCCGGAAATGGTCAACAAAGGAGCAGTCACATCCGTTTGGCCAAGATTTTCATAATAGACCCGCACATTGCCTGCTTGTCCGGAAAGCAACGCCGAAGGTGTCTCCATACGGTATTCGACATGACCAAGTTCACCACTGTTAACGGTAAAACTATCATTCAGGAGCGCCGTTCGTGTACCATCCTGCACTTTCACATCGTAAGCGCCTGTAGAAAGTCCATGCAGGTCAAAAGTTGCCCAAAGTTCGGTACTATCTTTCCAGTACACTTGGCTGGCAACATGTTCAACGCCATTGGAGCCGACCAGCATGGCTGCGGTATTGGTGGTCAATTCCGCGCCATTGATGCGAACGGTCACTTCCCCTTTGTTGCTGCCTGCGGTGGTGCCCAGCTCAGTAATAGAAAAGTTCAGGGTATCGGCAGTAATGGTATATTTGCCACCTTCTCCGATTATTACGATTCCATTAACAATGGGATAGTTACTACTGATTGGCCCTGCCGCGTTATACGCCATAACGTAATAACTTCCAGCCCTTGTGTTTGCAATAACGAGATTTTGATCAGGCGAATCGGCTTGGTTATAGCCGTAATCAAAGTGCGAGCGGCTCGGCATTTCGCCATAGCTGACAAACAGCTCGGTACGGCCTGTTGGGGCTATCAGGTCAGAAATAAGAGATCCTGTCGAAACAGCAGCCCGGTCAAAATTAATCCGCAGCGTCTCGCCCGCCGCAACATCCACACGATAATAAATGGCCTGATTCTGTGACGTGAATGCCGCACTGTCCGGAGTGCCAAGAGCCAGCACCTCAACATCCATCCTGGTGGTATCGAGTGAAACCTTGAGGTTATTGGCCTCATTGCTTTCGGGAATCTGGTTGAAAATGTCGCTGCGCACAATGACGTAGTAGTCGCTGCCGATAAGACCGGGCAACGCACCAGATGCCGTTTTGGTATAACTTGCATTACCGGCAAGTGGCCCACTGATCTCAACTTTGCCGAAGAGCGAATCGTTCACATCCCATATCGCATCTTTGGAAAAATAAAGACTGTCGGTCCACTTTCCAGCCACGGCTTCTGTACTTTGATTGCTGACAGTATAGCTTATGCTTGCCTGCATCCCTGGAGTTCCGTTAGCCGGAACAATGATAACTCCTGCAACCAAATCTGCTGGCAAAAGCGGACTGATTTGTAGCGCTGATGATGCAAGTGAGATATTATTTCCCTCACCACCTCGTTCGTAGATTGCACTGTTGCTGTCAACAATACCGAAAAGATAATATTTGCCGCTGATACCCTTGGGAATCTGGAAAGAGGCGCTGAAAGGAGCATCAGCATTGGCAGAAATGGGCGACTGGCTATCCAGGTAACCAAGATAGATGTCGGAAGCCTTGTCAAAAACCCCATCACGAGAGAGATACAGGGCCTGACGCAATCCACCACCGAATGCCGCACCGTTGTTGTGAACAGTCCAGCTCACCTGCAGATTCTGGCCGCTTGTACCTTCAGCAGCAGCCTGCGGAACACTGATGGTAAAATCAGGCGTTGGAGTAAGAGTTATTACGGTGATTCCATCGGCAACTCGCTGATTGTTCTCTTCTGCTCCCGACTCGGCAACCACTCCTCCTGCATCGGTTCGCACCCATAGGTGGTAATCACCCTGGAGATCAATCGGTAGCCTGAACGAACCTGAACCCTGGTAACTTCCGGTCGGAGCAAGCTGGTTCGCATGGTACATACTGCCGAGATTTACATCATCAGCATTTCCAAGAACGTTATCCTTGCTCAACACCACATCATCCCGCCAGTATGCGGCGTTTGTGTGGCCAAGCCCGGCATTGAGGACCGTGTAGTTTACGGTAATAAGGTCTCCGGAAGCGGCACTCGCAGGCACGGTGACAGAAGTAACCTGTAAATCGGCGGGTATTTGCGGCTGTATCTGGATTCCGGGAGTCGGTGGTTCAACAGGAAGAGGATCTCCATCGACACTGACACCATGCAACCGTGCATTATTATTTTTTTGACTGCCTTCATACACCTGATTGGAGGAATCCGTGACGACAAAGAGCTGGTATTGCCCAGCAAAAGAGAGTGGCAACGACACCAGTTCGCTGCTGGTGTAACTCGCTCCGGCATTCAGTACACCAGTATGGCTAAAATAGCCAAGCGTAATATCATCCTCATTACCGAGCACTGCATCACGAGAATAGATGAGACGATCACTCCATTGAATCGTGCTGGTATTTCCTGGCCCCTGATTCTTGACTGTCCAAGAGATCCTCAGACTGCTTCCAGCTTGTGCTGCCGCTGGTGCGCTCACTTCGGTTACAAAGAGATCAGCAGGTCGGGAATCCACAGTGATCGCACCACCTGCAACAATATTGTTCAGGTTATCAAGCTCGAAAACATCGTTTTTGCTGTCAGTAGAAGCGATCAGATGGAAGGTGCCAAGCAACCCATCGGGCAAACGAAGGGTAACCGTGTTGATGTAATAGTCTCCGTAAGCAGCACCAGCGCTGTATTCAGAACCTACCTCCCTCACATACACTGTCGGAACAGCAGGATTACGGGGCAACAAGATGCCTGAATGGCGAGTTTCTTCGAGTTTAAGATCAGCAGAATCCAGAGATGTGTCAGTTGAGAGGTAAAACGCATCATACCAGCTCGAATTGGGTGTTGTGCTCGAACCGTTATTGATAACGCGGTAAGTAATGGTCAGGTTTTGGCCAGCGCCTGCCGATGAAGGGGCAATAATATCAGCGACAATAAGGTCTGGGGGTGGAGTCAAACGCACCAGCGAGGAGACTGTGGTTGAGCCAATATCATTTGAATCAAATGCGTTCGTCACTGGAGGAACCGGAGCAACTACAACAAAGAAATAGAAATCACCGGTCACCGCAACTGGTAACGGAATATTTTCTGTCGGGGTAAAAGGGTTGCTGCCGAGAGTCCCAAGATCTTGATCGTACCGCCATATCGTTTTCAACAACCGATCGTTGCTATCCAGAACTTTGTCGGACGACATATAAACAAACTCCCCCCAACGCGGGTAAATCCATCGAACTGTTGGCCGATCATTACTCGGTGTGGTTGAGATCATATAGTTTGTATTATCCCTGACAGCCACCTGGCCAAGATTGTCAATCGTGTAGGTCAGTAGCATATTCTGGCCTGATAACGCCTGTGCAGGGGCAGAAACCGATCTAACGGCAAGATCCGAAAGCTCACCCAGCGGAATTGGCTGAATCTCAACGACTGAACTCACTGAGACGTTGTCGTTCTCATGCCCTGCTTCCACGACTTTCTTGGTGGCATCAGTGTTCACCAGAATGTAGTAACTGCCCTCAATACCGCCTGGCAGAGTAACTTTAGCCGTATTACTGTAACCCTGACCAATGTCGAGAGCACTTTCATTTCGTACCGTACCAAGAAGCACATCACTACTATCGAGAATGGTGTCAGACGAAAGATAGAGATTGTCGTACCAGAGCGGAACCGTTGTGGGGGCATTGCCTGTGTTTCTGACCACCCATTTCACCTCGACCTCATGAGCGGTAAAAGATGTGGGGGGCGCAGTGATGCTTTCGACTTGCAGATTCGTATTCAGGACGTTGATGGTGGTTGTTCCATACGTCAAATTATTCGACTCCCCTGAAGCGCCCTCAATGACCTTGTTTGTAGCATCAGTAAGCACAACCACCCGGAAATTGCCCTGCATGGTATCAGGAATACGAATAGTCTGGTAACGGGTTAGCGGAACAGACAATGGCAGTGAGGTCGTAATCGGATAGTCACCCATCAACAAATCAAGTTCTGGTGTATCTGGATTGTCAAGATAAATCCGATCTATCCACGCAGCATTGGGGGTCTCATTGTCTTTGGTGGTAAGTGTCCAGGAGACATCGAGTAAACTTCCCGCATCTACATCAACAACACCTGCTGGCGTTTCAACTTTGGTGACAAGCAAGTCTGGCTTCACATCAGCCAAAGTGATGGATATGTTTTTTTCGAAGCTCAAGCCGCCCGGGTCAGTTGAGCTGACCCTGATGGAGTGAGATGCCGTGGTTTCAAAATCCAGAATCGCACCTTCGGCGACCTGCACCTGATTCCCTACGAGCACAAACCGTCCGCCAGCATCGTCGAGCAGTTGATAGGTAAATGTGCCTTGAACGTCGTCAACGGTGTTGAGGGTGCCGATTACCGTGCCTGCCTGGCTGTTTTCGGGAATAGTTGCAGGGGAAATGGAAATGTCGGTAGGTGCCTTGTTTGTAGTAAAATTGAGTGTTGTTGTGTTACTGATTCCAATAAATGCGTTGCCAGCAAAATCTTTGATAACACCGTTTGCCATCTGCACATTGTAGGTGCTGCCAGAATTCAGGTCATCCGTTGGATTGATCGTAACGGTGTTGTTGTTAAAGGTCACCTGGCTGCTATCGGTAACGGCAATCGTGCGAGTATCCGTACCGTTGCTGATGACGACATTGCCTGTGCCTGCCTGTACAGCTTTATTAAACGTCAGGACAATGTTGCGGTCGACAGCGACTCCAGTTTCGTTATCGGCTGGAGCACATTGAAGAGAAAGATTCAGATCCAGATAGAGCGTTGTGTCATAAAATGAAAGGTGCTCAATGCCCACCAGTGTATCAGTACCATCCGGTGATCCTGCCCGGTTGTCAACAATCTTCCATGTGCCATTGGTGCCGGTCAGCGTATAATCCGCCTGGTTGCCATTATAAACAGCGGTATCATCTCCGGCACCGCCGTTTATGTTGTCGTTGCCTGCACCGCCAGTGATTGTGTCGTTGCCAGCTCCTCCTGACAGCGTATCATTGCCAAGACCTCCTTCAATGCTGTCATCACTACTATACCCAAGTCGAAGGTCGTTACCATCCGTAGCCACAAGCACTTTCAGCTTGATCGTAGCAACATCCCATACCGTCCCATTGCTGAATGCTATCTGCTCCAGAACATTGTTCGAGTCTACATCACCATTGAAATAACCTTGGACTGTAATCTGGTCCGTCGTGCCGATAACCTGTAACACGAGGTCATTGCCTGAACGAAGCACACTTACCTCCGACTCGCTTATGTCTGCTCCGAATTCTATCCGATCAACATTACCTGTCGTATTCTCAAGGTTGCTTATCGTATCCTGACCAAATCCACGACTAAATCGGTACGTATCACTTCCTTCTCCCCCAACCAGAGAATCATTTCCACTACCACCCTCTAACGTGTCATTGCCAGTTCCATCATACTCATAGTAAGTGGTAAACTGATTCGAATGACGATGATATATCGTTTCTCCATACAATGTATCATCACCACTGCTGCCTATAACAACATCATCACCATCTCCACCGGTCAGTATATCATTGCCTGCACCTCCATCAAGTACATCGTTTCCGGTCTGACCATCAAGGCTATCATTCCCTTCCCCTCCATTTAACGTGTCATTGCCTACTCCTCCTAACAGCGTATCATTGCCAAGGCCTCCATCAATGCTGTCAGCACTACTATACCCAAGCCGAAGGTCGTTACCATCCGTAGCCACAAGCACTTTCAGCTTGATCGTAGCAACATCCCATACCGTCCCATTGCTGAATGCTATCTGCTCCAGAACATTGTTCGAGTCTACATCACCATTGAAATACCCTTGGACTGTAATCTGATCCGTCGTACCGATAACCTGTAACAACAGGTCATTGCCTGAACGAACAACACTTACCTCTGACTCACTTATGTCTGCCCCAAACTCTACCCGATCAACATTTCCTGTCGTATTCTCAACATTGCTTATCGTATCCTGACCAAATCCTCGACTAAATCGGTACGTATCACTTCCTTCTCCTCCGACCAAAACATCATTACCACTGCCGCCTTCCAACGTGTCATTACCTGTTGCGCTATATGCGTAATAATACCCAAGTGTATTAGAATAATAGCGATTATACGTCGAGTCACCATACAACGTATCATCCCCACTTCCACCGAGAACAACATCATTATCTGCTCCACCGATCAGCGTATCATTGCCTACACCTCCATCAAGCACGTCATTGCCAGTCTGACCATCAAGACTATCATTTCCTTCTCCTCCGTAAAGCGTGTCGTTGCCTCCTCCTCCATATAGCGTATCATTGCCAGCCAATGCATCAAGCATGTTATCGCCTGCATCCCCAGTAATAACATCATTTAGATCTGTTCCTATCGTCGACATAAAAGTAAATTGAGTAAATTATTCTAAAAATCGTCGCACACAGACGGACACAACATCAAAAAGCCAAACAACAGCGGCAACCACCACCGTGCACAACAGCAATGCTGAAGCCCTGTCGCAACAAGTCAAAAAAGAAAAATGATTGTGGAGAGAAAAAAGAACGGACAATGCCTGGTTCCAGGAAGGAACGAAGTATCAAACGCCAGAGAAAAGGCGATCATGGGGATATTGTCTGTCCAAGGCATACTGTAGAATGGTTATATCAGTAAAAGAATAACCTGTAGAACTACCTCTTTATCTAACAACAACACCTTTGAAATTACTATAAAAGCCCTAACATCCAGATCGGAATTGTGTTTTTATAAGGATAATTTTGCCCATACCGGGGGCATACATCAGATTCAGGTTATTGAGATAAATTTTATCGGGTTTGTTGAGTAAGCTAATTCCTCGCATTTCGGCATACAGCCGCAACAGTAAGTCGGCCTTCGACAAAAGATGAAGATATTTGAGCAGCGTCTCGCGGTGCTCAAGGGTTCAGCAACGCTGCATCTATCCCGACAATTGATGCAGCTTCCCCAATGCTCATGCCATGCTCCACCAACCGCTTGGCAATATCAAGTTTGCCTTTCTCAATTCCTATCCCAATTCCGATCTCAATCCCCTCCTCCTTGCCTTCCATACGACCAAGACCATAGTTTGACTCTACCAGACTGGCCTCATACCGCAGGTTGTCCTGGTAACGGGCATAAGCCAACTGCTCTTCTTCAGGCAGACTCAGGAGGGAAAAAGACTCTTTTGCTTTCTGAATCCCTTTTGCCTTGAACTCATCCTTGATCTCTTCGTTTTTGAAAAAGTAGATCCACTCGTCAAGTGATGTTGTTGCAAGACGGTTAAAGTTGTTGATCCTGATCAGGTAGTATTCTGGAAAAATATTGTTTATCTGAATCTTGCCGTACAGCTTCTGTTGCCGGGTATCAAGTTCCAGTTTGTCATGGTCATGGATTCCCATGAAGGTTGTGGTGCCATGATAGATGTAGTCTGTGCCTTGGCCAAGCTCAAAGTAAAGGATGTTGACCGAGATAACCTTCACCAGAGTTGCATACGCCTCGCTCTCTTTCTGATGCTCGGTGATGACTCGCGATGTGCCGTAAAGTATCCGTTGCAGGTAATCAAGTTCCCGATCAAACTGCACTTCGATAATGACAAGCTCGCCTTTGCTGTTTTTCACCTTGAGATCAACACGGTTTGATTTGTCGCGTCTGCTCTCTTTGTTGCTTTCACTCTCCAGAATTTCAAGAATGAGAATGTCTTCGCCCAACAGCTCGCTTAAAAACCCTTCAAGTATCTCAAAGTTTGCTTTGCTGCGCAGCAAACGCTTCATTGCCCAGTCAAAGGTGATCAGTTTTCGGGATGATCGGGGATTCATAGCATTGTACTCAAGGTTACTGAGAAGAGAGGGAGGTACATAATAAGCCCCCTCTTGTGACTTAAAAATACGTTTTTTGTTCTGCGCACCAACCGCCGATCTCTTTCAGTGTCTTTGCGCCACAAGCTGCCTCAAGAGCTACCTTTGCCTTGAAGTCACTGGTAAAAATTTTACGCTTCAGTTCGTCCATTTACTTGCTCCTGTTTTGGGGCAAGCTACCAACTTAATTTAATTGCCTTAACATAAGGGTAAACAATAGAATGGCTGGAATCAATTTCCCATGAACTGGCAAAATTATCCCGGCACATCAACTTTTCCCAAAAGAAGTTGTTATGCCACGTTACTCTTGCAGCGAAGAATTGAATTTATTTCAGCTTTCTTGATCAGCATCCCCTCCTCAATATCATAATCATCCTGCATGCCTAACCAGAACTTTGCTGAATTCCCAAAATATTGTGAAAAACGCAATGCGGTGTCTGCCGTGATACGTCTGTTCCCTTTCAATATTTCGGATATCCGGGTCTGGGGAATTCCAATGTCCTTTGACAACCTGTATGCCGATATTTCTAATGGAATTAAAAACTCTTCCATTAATACCTCTCCCGGATGAATATTTCTTAGTCTGTTCATGTTAGTGATAATCTATAATTTCTACTTCTGATGCATTGCCATCAGCCCACTTGAATATAATTCTCCATTGATCGTTAATCCGAATGCTGTAAACATCTTTATTCATGCCCAAAAGCTTCTCCAGACGATTTGCTGGAGGAATTTTTAAATCAATGATATTTAATGAGTTGTTAATCATTCTTAACTTCCGTCTGGCAGTTCCCTGGATTTCTGATGGCAAACCCTTTACCCGTTCCCCTTGCCATATCTTTTCTGTCTCTCTGGTACCAAATGAAACAACCATACTCCCGCACTAAGTTACTAACGCCAAAGATAAGCACCCCTTTCTAAAAAACAAACGGCAAATAACTCATATCTGGTAATCCACAATAATCTCCCGCGATTTCAGCAGATCAGCCACCTGGTTTACGGCATCGCTTAATGCCTCGATAGCTGTAATCTGCAAATCAGGCTGATATCGTGAAAAGCCGTTCTCGCCCATATTGACCACAAGAATATCATTCGGCTCATTAAGCAGCTTCAGGGTCTCAATATCGTAGTCGTCAGCATCGTCAATGGTGGTGATAAAAATCAGCCCGGCGTCGGTAAGAATGCGGGCAAGCTCTCCGATTCTTCTCAGCCGCTCCCCTGCGCTATCGGTATGAGAACCCAGATCGGCATCAAGCCCTCGATCGATGGTTGCCACTCCGAGATAATAGACGTTCATGCCATTGTGAAACAACCCCTGCTCAAGCGCTTTCGCCACCGCCCGTTTGCCTGTGCCTGGTGCTCCGGTAAAAACGATAAATTTTGCCCGATGGTGATTCACCTCTGCCCGCTGTTCCGCACGAACAAGGCCAGCTTCCCAGTTATGTTCACGATCCTTGATATGTTTCTGCAAGAGGGTCTCACCTGTGGAAAGATTCTCAACAACAACACCTCCACCGGCAATTTCATAATTATCAACAATCACAAAGCGTCCTGTCGCCTCGCTGACAACAGTGGTATCGAACGCTATCGGGCGGGTGGTTTCAAGAATACATTCACTGACATCACGGCAGTCAATCTGCTGCTTGCTCCTGCTGGAGGTCAAATCGGAGGCATCAAGTGTCGTACAGATCTCCGCCAGCCTGACCGTCGCCCGAGCAGAACCAAGCTTGAGCTTGTACTCTTTATGGCGAATCATCGGCGCTCGGCCAAGCCAGAAGATGTTCACCCTGAAGCGACTGCCAACCTCCGGTTGGGGATCGGAGGGCTTAACCATCAGTTCGCCTGGGCGGATATAAATCTGCGTCGTCAGCGTAAAGCCTGACGGTTCTCCGGCAGTGGCCCGCTCTTTTGGAGAGGTGTTGAACGACTCGACCGACTGAATTACCGATGTTTTTCTTGAAGGGAGAAAGAGCACCTCATCACCGACCTTCACCAATCCTGCGGCAACCGTGCCCGCAATAATTCTTCGGTCGTCATTGCTGCGGGTAAACTTGTAGATATCCTGAACAGGAAAACGGAACGGCTGCTCCTGAAGCTCTTTTTCGCTGATGAACTGGTCGAGCTGCTCAAGAACCGTAAATCCCTTGTACCATGGCATCCGTTCAGAAA
>Ga0194037_1000757_pt1 | contig 24983 bp, 27 predicted proteins | sample JunL306m_MetaG_FD_148653 | JGI IMG/M metagenome (GOLD analysis project Ga0194037, IMG submission 148653) | Anoxic zone freshwater microbial communities from boreal shield lake in IISD Experimental Lakes Area, Ontario, Canada - Jun2016-L304-6m | ecosystem: Environmental > Aquatic > Freshwater >...
GTATTGAGTGCTCTACAACTTTGTATTTATTGCTGAGTATTTCACTTCCAAGTTCAAGAGTCGGCCTTTTACCTTCATCAAATGCAGGCAAGCTGTAATGATGATAATATTCACTCTTGGATTTAGCTGGAACCACATTCTCTTTAAAGTGGTCAGCAAAATCAGATACGGAATATTCCTCACAAACATCCTGAGCCTCTTCAATAAACCACTGGCGAAAGAGGGTTTCGGCCATGGATTCAAGGGTTTTATTCTGGCGATGCAGCAGGTCGATTTTGTCGTCGAGGCTACTGAGGAGATTAGCAATGGCTTTTTGTTCGGGAAGAGCAGGAATCAAAATCTCTAATTCTTCGATCATGCCCTTGGTTAATGCTTTTCGAGTTGCACCAATTTCCGATTGCATTAACAGGTCTTCTTTTTTTGCCTGAAGCAAGTAATAGATGAAAGAGTAGCTCGCTGCGCGATCATTTAAACGAATTATAGCAACATGTTGATTAACTCTTGCAGGCAATACAGTTTTAGGTACAATACAACACCTGGCTACACTATCTCCTGTGATATTTAAAAGGACATCATTTTCTTCAACACTCACATTTCGAAGTTCATAAGCCTGAACCTCATCAATAAATGCCAACCCACTATTTGAAAACTTAAAATCCAATATGTTTTGGCTTCTTATCAATGATATTCCGGATGGCTTATAGGCATTACTTCCTCCTGTTGGTGTTGCTCCGCTTCCGATTTTTACAGAAATATCACCAAGCTTACATTCCCGCCATCCGCTGAGACCCTTACTCATCGCCACCTCCCGATTCCGAAATTATTTCCCCAGATTATTTGGGCAACAGCCTGTTGCCCAAATAGAGAGTTTTCAAATTGGGCAGCAGCTTGCTGCCTAATTGCGGGTTTATCCAATTGCGAAACAGCTTGTTGCGCAATTGCTGACTGGCCTGATTGTGCAGCAGCCTGCTGCACAATTGCATTTGTCCCGGTCAGGAACCGATACCACTGGCGCACCAGCTCCAGATTTCTGCGGGAAAACCATTTCATACCTTCACCCTCGCCAGATTCTCCGCAATTGCCTTGTTCAGCTCAGCCTCTTCCGCCAACTGCGATTCAAATTCAGCCTTCAGTGCAGCAAAGCGTTCAGCAAAATTAAAGTCATCCTCTTCTTCAGCGAGACCAACATAGCGCCCCGGTGTGAGCACGTAGTCGAGTTCGTGCACTCGTTCCAGCGGGACGGAGGCACAAAAGCCGTTGATATCTTCATACTCGCCTTCGCCGGTTCGCCAGTCGTGATAGGTTTCGGCAATGAGGTCAATGTCGTCACCCGACAGTTCACGGGTACGGCGGTTGATGAGGTGACCCAGGTTACGCGCATCAATAAAGAGAATTTCATTCTTGCGCGGGTGGCCGTTGTTCCTTGCCCGGTTCAGAAACCAGAGCGCGGCAGGAATCTGTGTGTTCAGAAAGAGCTTGGCAGGCAGGTTGACAACGCAGTCAATCAGGTTGCCGTCGGCGATCATGGATTTACGGATATCGCCTTCGCCGCTGCTTTTGCTGGTGAGTGCTCCTTTGGCAAGCACAACCCCGGCAATGCCGTTCGGGGCAAGGTGAAAGATGAAGTGCTGTAACCAAGCGAAGTTGGCATTGCCTGCTGGTGGAATACCGTATTTCCAGCGGCCATCACCACGCAGTTGTTCACCGCTCCAGTCGCTGTCGTTGAAAGGCGGATTGGCTATAACGTAATCAGCTTTGAGGTCTTTATGGGCATCGTTGAGAAAGGAGCCTTCGTTGTTCCATTTGACCTGGGAGCTGTCGATGCCTCGAATGGCAAGGTTTATCTTTGCCAGACGCCAGGTGGTCTGGTTGCTCTCCTGACCGTAGATAGAGATATCCTTCACTCGGCCCTGATGCTCGGTGATAAATTTTTCTGACTGCACAAACATACCCCCGGAACCACAGCAGGGATCAAGTACCCTGCCTTTGTAGGGCTCAAGCATGGAGACAAGCAGTTCAACAATGCTGCGCGGGGTATAGAACTGCCCGCCCTGCTTGCCTTCAGCGAGCGCAAACTCGCCGAGGAAGTATTCAAAGACGTGACCAAGCACGTCGCGACTCCGTGATTTGGCATCACCGAGGGCGATATTGCTCATGAGGTCAATCAAGCCGCCAAGGCTTGCGGGATCGAGGTTTTGGCGTGCATAGACCTTGGGCAGGACACCCTTGAGCATAGGGTTCTCCTTTTCAATAATATCCATCGCCTCATCAACAAGAATGCCAATATCCGACTGGCGGGCACTCGTCAGTAAATATGACCATCGAGCTTGCTGAGGGACAAAGAAAATGTTTTCGCCTTTGTACTCATCCTTGTCTTCCGGGTCGGCTCCGGCATATTCACCTTCACCTGTCTGAAGTTTGGCGTACATCTCCTCAAAAGAGTCGGAGATGTATTTGAGGAACATGAGCCCAAGCACGACATGCTTGTATTCAGCGGCATCAATGTTTTTGCGCAGCTTGTCGGCGGCTTTCCAGAGCTGTTTTTCTATGGGCTCTTCCTTTATCTCTTTTACTGACCTGTTTTTTGCCATAGGGAGAAATAATTCTTTTTCTGATCGATGGTTAGTTAGTCAAGAAGAGTCTGGTTCCCGTCGTTTTAAATCAAGGCAAGGTTCGGCTGATGCTGCCAATACCCGGCCATGGAGCTGCATCAGAGTGGTTTATCAACAGGCAGCATCTCCTCAAGCAGCGTTGCAGGGGGAATATCCTGCTTGTGTGGCCAGGTAACCGCGCCATTTTGTATGCCAGCCTGATTAAAATAGTTGATGTCACGCAGCTCCCTGAAATCCGCGAAATCAAGATAGGGTTTCACATCAAATATACCTTTTCGTCCTGCCACAGTCTCGACGTAGATTTTATAGTCGGGCAGTGGCTTTACTTTTTTGATATCCCAGTACATGGTTTGGTTATAATGGGTTGATTTTACTTTTTGCTAAGTTTAAACTACCGAAAATTCATCATAAAGTGAAAGGTGAGCATGGAGTAAGTATGGCTGGGTGTTGCTTAATTCCCAAGCACCCGATCCAGCACGGCCACAACTCTTCCTGCTGCGGCTCCGTCCCATTTTTCGGGAATTTTTGAGCGGCTTGTGATGTGTTGACGGGCACCGGGATGCAGAATCTCATGAATGTGGCTTTTGATATCATCCTTATCGAGGCTGACCAGCAGGTTGGTGCCAATTTCGATGGTTGCGGGGCGCGAGGCGCTCTCCATGATGGTGAGGCAGGGGACATTCATGACTGTGGCTTCAGACTGCATCTCTTCACAGTTGGTGAGGAGCAGCATGGAGTCACGGAGCAGCTTCAGGAGGGAGGTGTGTGTTGGGGTGTCGATGATCTGCACTCCCTCGATTGCGCTGAATGAGTCGCCTGTACCGTGCAGCATCATGAGCGCATCAAGCTCCGCAGCGGACGGCAGGACAACGGTGATGGTGCCGGAAATCTCTCGAAGAAGCCGGTGCATCATGGCAAGTGGCTCTTTATCGGAGAGACGACCAGTCGGGTTCAAGAGTACAAGGAGATATTTTTTTGGCTTGATCTCCGGTAGCGCTGATTCTTCAGCGTTGTTTGCCTGTTCCATCAGGGCGACAAGGCTGTCAATAATCAAATTGCCTGTGTAAAAGACCTTTTCGTCGGCAAAGCCTTCGTTGATCAGATTGTATTCGCCACTATGTTCGCTGACAAAGTGAAAGTCGGCCATGGCATCTATGACGACGCGGTTGATCTCTTCAACGTCTGAACGCTCGTAGCTCCGCAGGCCAGCATCGATTGCAGCAACAGGAAGAGCAAGTTTTGCCGCAGTAATGGCGGCACCTAACGCGGCATTGTCGCAGCCGCAGGCCAACACAAGGTCGGGCTGTTCGGCCAGCATGATTTTTTCCATACTGATCATGGTGGCGGCCAGTTGCGCAACCGGACTCTCTTTGGCAAGAGTGATGGTATGATCACCGTTGCCAAGCGTAAAGCAGGTGGCAAGGTCCGGGCTGATCGGCGGTTCACCCTCTGTGGACACAAGGATGCTCACCGGCTGGTAGCTCTCTTTTTGTTTCAGGATGTTATAGAGTGGAGCAAGCAGCAGAGTGCCAGGCTTGCTGCCAGAGACGAGAAGTATTTTTTTCACAGTGAAAACAAAGCTTTGTTACATTGGAGGAGAAGCAATTTTCGGGATGCCATTAATCGATATCTGCATGACCATGCGAAAAGTTTTTTCGGCTCAGTTCCTGATCGCTCTTTTTTCCCTCTTTCATGCGGTGATGGTCCCGGTTCGGGATTATAATACACTCCATGCGGAGAAAAAGAAAATTATTCTCCAGCATGCTGATATCATTGAGGGAGGTGAGGCTGCGCACGGCAGTTTCAGAGCTGTCACTGGTAATGTGGTGTTCCGCCATGATACACTGACGCTGAAGTGCGACAGCGCTACTGACTATGGGGAAGAGAACAAGATCGTGCTGAAAGGCAATGTCTTTTTTACTGACAGTTCGGTTGAAATTTATGGTGACAATGGGATTTACTACCCCGACAGGGGAGTTGGAGAGTTAAACGGCAATGTTCGAGGAAGGATGCTCGATAACTCTCTTGCGGGCAAAGCGAGGCGAGCCTCACTCAACAGGGCAGCCAGTCAGATTGCCCTCTACGATGATGTGCTTGTATGGCACGATCGCCAGCAGATCAGTGGAGAGAAGATTCTTCTCCATCTCAAGGAGGTGGGCCGCAATCGCAAACGCCGGAGTATTGATGAGGTTGCGGTACACGGCAATGCCTTTTTTGCGGTGCAGGATAGCCTTGCAGTTTCGCCCGGGGTGTACGATCAGTTCTGCGCAAAAAGTATGCTGCTTCGATTAAACGACCGCTCAAAAATAACCGATATATCTCTTGAGAGTCAGGCGGAAATGCTCTTTCACCTCTACGATGAGAAGCGAAAGCCCGCCGGTATCAACTATTCGAGCGGGGATATGATCCGGCTATTTTTCAGGGAGGCTCTGCTCCGTCGGGTCAAGGTTATCGGAGGCGTTGAGGGAAAGCAGTACCCGGCGAGCTTTAGTGGCGACCGGAGTATCAATCTCTCAAACTTTGTCTGGAGAGAGCAGGAAAATCCTTTTAAACAGCAGAAAAGCCATCCCTGAGACGGGAAGGCTTTTCTGGAAGCGCTTTGATTGGTGAATTTTAGGACTTTTGGCATCCGGTTGCACTCTCTCTCATCAGCGGCATGGATACCGCACCCGTGGAGCTGTCACTATGAAGCCATCGGGCAGGAGCCGCCAGCGCATGCACCGGAAGCACAGGGGCTTGGAGCTGCTGGAGGTTTGCTGCTGTTGTAGTCGGTTTTATAAAATCCTGACCCCTTCAGCACAAATCCACCATCGGCTGATATGACCCGTTCAAAGCTCTCTTTTTCACATTTCGGGCAGATGGTGAGAGAGTTATCGCTTATTTTCTGGACTATTTCAAGTTCATTCCCGCAACTTTTGCATCGATACTGGTAGGTTGGCATCTCTATGGTTCTCCTTGATTATTCGATTTTTTACTGCTGTGTTCCAGCATTGGCTCTATGGTTAAAAAAGTCTATAGCCGTAGTGTGGCCGCGTTTTCGTATATAAATATATTTCCCAACATATAAAAGCTCAGGCTGTGATAGTCAAAACCCGTGCGGTTATTTTACGGGAAACCAAATACCGCGACCAGTCGAAAATATGTTTGCTCTACACCCGTGAGTTCGGTAAAATGTCGGTCATTGTCAAAGGGGCAAGGAACCCCGGGAACAGGCTCTGCTCGCTCTTTAGTCCGGGGAATGTGGTCGATATTGTCCTCTATAAACGAGATGGCCGGGATATTCAGCTCGTCAGTGATGGCAACCTTGTCTTAAGCCCAATGGTTCCCGCCTCCGATCTTGAACGTTTCGCAACTCTTTACAGGATAATTGATCTTCTCAGGCAGACGACCGATGGGGATGAAAAAAACATTCCGCTGTTTACCCTGCTGGCGACGACTCTTGAACAGCTTTATCGACCGCATACCGATTTTCGGCAGCTTTATGCCTGGTTTCTTTTGCGTTTTGTCTCTCTGCTTGGGTTTCAGCCATCTCTTCGCAAATGCCTTTTCAGTGGCGAGGAGCTTGTTGCTGCTATAACCAGCATGAAGCTTACGGAACTCTATTTTGTGATGAATCCCGGTGGGCTGGCATTGCCTGCTGCTGCAGTGGCTGGTTTTGGAAAAAAACGGCTTATTCCGGTGCGCATTGCTTTATTGTTGAATACCCTGGCCTCAAGTCGTCTGCCTGTTGTTGGTGCCATTGTGTCAGAGGCTGGCGATATTGACACTGTCTGCGAGCTACTGCAAGAGTATTGTGCCCTGCACCTCGACCATTACAGATCACGAAGAAATCTTGCCATCGTCTCACAAATTGTCCAGAATTAGCTTGTTCCCGCTTTTTTTTGGGGTTTTATATCTTCTGGAGTATTTCTATCTTGACTCACTATTGTAATTCTTTTTGTGACCTCTTGTTCAATCCCTAAACTGCATTTTCCGACATGCCTCAATTCACCAAATCAATTGAACTCTTTGAAAAAGCAAAGAAGTTTATCCCCGGCGGCGTAAACTCTCCGGTGCGAGCATTCAAATCGGTTGGCGGAACTCCAATCTACATGGCTAAAGGGTCAGGAGCATACATGACCGACGTTGACGGTAACACCTACCTTGACTATGTCGGTTCGTGGGGCCCCTTCATTCTTGGCAGCATGCATCCGCGAATCACTGCCGCGCTTGAGTACACGCTGAAAAATATTGGCACCAGTTTTGGCACTCCGATTGAGATGGAGATCGAAATTGCCGAGCTGCTCTGTAAAATTGTTCCTTCTCTTGATATGGTGCGTATGGTCAACAGCGGTACGGAAGCCACCATGTCGGCAGTCCGCCTTGCTCGAGGCTATACTGGTCACGATAAAATTATCAAATTTGAAGGTTGCTACCATGGCCATGGAGACAGTTTCCTCATTAAGGCGGGTTCAGGTGCTCTGACGCTCGGTGCTCCCGACAGTCCTGGTGTTACCAAAGGCACCGCAATGGATACGCTCAATGCGACCTATAACGATATTGAGTCGGTCAAGTTGCTGGTCAATGAGAACAAGGGTCAGGTTGCCGCCATTATTATCGAGCCAGTAGCAGGCAACACCGGCGTTATTCCGGCCCAGCCGGGCTTTCTTGCCGCACTTCGCGAACTGTGCACCGCTGAAGGCATTGTGCTGATTTTTGACGAGGTGATGTGCGGATTCCGTGTGGCACTTGGTGGTGCGCAGAGTCTCTATGGCGTTACTCCTGACTTGACCACCATGGGCAAAATCATCGGAGGAGGTCTTCCGGTAGGCGCATTTGGTGGCAAACGCGAAATTATGGAGCGTGTGGCTCCGCTTGGCGATGTCTACCAGGCAGGCACCCTTTCGGGCAATCCTCTGGCGCTGACCGCAGGTCTTGAGACCCTGAAAATTCTTATTGACGAGGATCCCTATCCTGAACTCGAAAGAAAGGCAAAGATCATCGAGGCCGGCTTTAGCGATAACCTGAAAAAGCTTGGGCTGGACTATGTGCAGAACCGTGTTGGCTCCATGTCCTGCCTCTTCTTTACCGGAACACCGGTGGTGAACTATTCGACCGCTATCACCGCCAACGTTAAAAAGCACGGCAAGTATTTCCACTCACTGCTCGATCAGGGCATCTATACCGCTCCGTCCCAGTTCGAGGCGATGTTTATCAGTGCCGTGCACACCGATGAGGATCTCGAAAAAACGATCAAGGCAAATTACAATGCCCTTGTTGTTTCCGAACAATAGTCAGCGAAAGAGAGCTCATAAAAAAGGGAGGCGCGCAACCTCCCATTTTTATTTTATTCAATGATCCCGGTTCGTACAAGTTCTCTGGTAATCATTACGCGTGCTGATGCGTCCCTGACCATCTTTTGAAGTATCTGCAGGAAGCCGTCAATCTTTTCAGCAGAGTCCACAATTTCTATAACCATTGGCAGGTTTGTGCCCAGCTCCATGATTTTCGAGGCTTTGATGGTCATATCGTGACCGTAGGAGAGCATCCCTTTCAGCGCGGTGGCTCCTGCTATCTCATTTTCCCGAGCTTCACGCACAATCTCTTCGTAGAGTGGTCGGTGGCCGTGTCGCGCCTGTTCACCTACAAAAATCCGCAGTATTTCTGCATTCTTCAAGTCCATAATTTACTCCGTTATGTCCAAAGTTTAGCAAGAAGTGTTCCCGTGTAGAGCGCAATAAGTCCTCCGGCAATACTGCCCCCCAGATAGAGACTGGCATAAAACAACTGACCATCCTTGAGTAGAGCGGTATGCTCAAACATGTAAGCGGAGAAGGTTGTAAATCCACCGCAGAAACCCGTGACCAGAAACAGCCGTGCTTCAGGAGAAACAAGGGTGGTTGAGATGGCCAGTTCACTCAAAAAACCGATCAGAAAGCTGCCAAGAATGTTGACCAGCAGTGTCGGCAAAGGAAAGGCGGTTAGAACTGGCGCAACGAGAAGTGTTACCCCATAACGGGCCACAGAGCCGAGGAAGCCCCCCACTCCTACCAGCATGAGTGCTCCGGTGTGTTTCATCATCAGTACCTCCCTGACGGTGTGGCTGGAGAGAACATGATCTTAACGGTTGTGACCGCAAGCCTGACCATCCTCTATCCGCTTGTGAGCACAACACATTTCGTCGAGAATGCCGAGCAGGGTATTAAAGATACCAACACAGATAATGGTCGGAGCCCATAATCCGATAAAAATGGCTATCAGCTCATGATTGACCCCGGTGCCAAAAATAAAAATGTAGATAGAGAGAAGTATCGAAAAGGTGGCCCCGATAAAATAGAAATGCGGCTTCATGGTGTGTTTGTTTAAATGAACCTGCCCTCAAAATGTAAGCAATAATAACGGGAGGAAAAAATCAGCGTCTGCTGCCATTGAGAAGATGTGCATCGTACAATTGGTATATTGAGAGAGTTGTGAAGAGCGTTACGCGGGGCTGCGTCAATATTGTTGATCATTTCATGAGGCCAAAAAAGAGAATAGTTGCTATTGACTATGGCACCAAACGCATTGGGCTTGCCAAGAGCGATCCTCTCTGGCTCTTTGCCCAGCCTGTCGGTACTTTTGATCGTCCTGGTCTCTCTGTCGCCCTTGGCTCGATGGTGATGCATGATGATATTGCATTGGTTCTTGTTGGATATCCGCTCAGTGATGGTGATGAGGCCAATGCCATGACTCGCGTGGTTGACCGATTTCTTGAGGAGCTTCATACAGAGTTTCCGCTGTTACCAATAGAAACGGTTGATGAGCACCACTCTTCGAGGAGCGCACGCCAGATTCTGATTGCTTCCGGCAGGTCAAGAAAGGAGCGCCAGCAGAAAGGTCGGCTTGACAGCGCGGCGGCATGTGTGCTGCTCAGCGAATATCTTGAACATTGCGACAGAAGCGGGTCGTAACAAGTTTTCCTTTAGCTTTTGGGAGCGGCTTCTTTATCTTTAGCATCTTGTGTTTCATAACAATCCATACGCAACGCCCTTCTCTATGAGTACTCCATCTCTGCTTGATGTTTTCAAAGCAACCGGCGCACTGCTCGATGGTCACTTCAAGCTGACATCGGGTCGCCATAGTAACGCCTACTTTCAGTGTGCCAAGGTTTTACAGTATCCAGAGCATTTGTCTGCGGTTTGCAGCAGGATTGCCAGCCATTTTACCGGTAAAGGCATTGAAACCGTTATCTCCCCTGCCATTGGCGGTATTGTTGTCGGTACCGAGGTTGGCCGTCAGCTCGGTGTCAAGACCATTTTTGCCGAGCGTAAAGATGGGGCGATGACGATTCGACGTGGCTTCACCCTTGAACAGGGTGAGCGGGTGCTGGTGATTGAGGATGTGATAACTACCGGCGGATCGGTTGCTGAAGTGATTGCCCTCATTAAAGCGGCTGGTGCATCGCTTGTCGGAGTGGGCTCAGTGGTCGACCGCAGCAATGGGCGAGTGAAGCTTGCGGATGACCAATTTTCGGTTCTTTTGATGGAGGTGATCAGCTATGATCCTGAGGAGTGCCCACTTTGCAAGGAGGGGTTGCCGATAGATGCTCCGGGAAGTCGGGCAAACAAACAAAACTGAACGGCGATGATGGTGGAATCACCGATCAGGAGCATCTCCTTTATTGGCCTTGGATTGATTGGCATGTCGCTTTTGCGGGCAATCAAGAGCTCAGAGCTTGCCGGGGAGCACTCTATTTACTTTCAGGGGTTTGATCCAAACTTTACCGAGTCTGATCGGTTCAGTGTTAAAGAGCTGGGGCTCGACTCTTTTATCGAGGATAAAAAAACTCTTTACAGCGCGGATCTTCTGATTCTTTCGGCTCCGGTTGAGGTGAATATTGCGCTTCTGGAGGAGATAAAGCAGTTTGCTCCTCCCTCAACGCTGGTGAGCGATGTGTCGAGCACCAAGTCGCTTATAGCCCGGAGAGCCAGGGAGCTTGCGCTTCCCTTTATCGGCATGCATCCCATGGCAGGCAAGGAGCAGAAAGGCTACCACGAAAGCCATGAAGAGCTTCTGCGTGGCCGACGTCTCATTTTTTGTGACGAAAATGGTCTGCTTGCCACTGAAAAAGGGCTGTTTCTGGTCAGGTTGCTTGAATCGGCAGGATGCACAACGCTCTTCATGACACCCGATGAACACGACCGCGTGATTGCCAGAATAAGTCATCTCCCGCAATTGCTCTCAACGCTGCTGATCGGCTATTGCGGGGAGTCGCTCGCCTCATCAGGCCCGGGTTTTGCCACCCTTGCAAGGCTTGCAGGCAGCTCATGGGAGATCTGGCGCGATATTGTTGCCACCAACAGCGACAACATTGCAGATGAGCTTGAACATTTTTCGACAGAACTTGCCCGGTTAGCTTTGGAGGTGAGGCAACTCGATCTCGCACAGCTTGAATCGCGTTTCAGTGAGGCCAATCGGCTTTATCAAACCCTTAAAGAGATGAACCGGTCATGAAATTCGGGATTGTTGTTAATGTTTCAAGGGAGAGCGCCCTGGTGCTCGCCCGAAAAGTTGCTGCATGGATGGTCGAACGTCATATCGATTATGTTTTTGAAGCGCTCTCCGCCGAAAAGCTGCATCTCGACAATGCCGCTTCGATTGAAGATCTCAGTGCACAATGCGACGCTTTTTTGTCGCTCGGGGGGGATGGTACGCTGTTGTTTACGTCACATTATGCGGTGACAAAGCCGGTGATCGGGGTGAATGTCGGCTACCTCGGTTTTCTGACGGAGTTTACCCAGGCGGAGATGTTTACGGCGATAGAGATGGTCTTGAATGGAACCTACTCGATTCATACCCGTTCACAACTTGAAGCAACTGTCAGTATTGATGATGAGGTGCAGTATCTCAGGGCGCTGAATGATGTGGTTATCGAAAAAGGAGCCTATCCCCGTATTCCGACATTTATTATCAAGCTTGATGGCGAGTTGCTCAGCTCATACCGCGCCGATGGTATCATTATTGCCACCTCGACGGGTTCAACAGCCTACTCCATGTCAGCAGGTGGTCCGATCATAGCGCCCAAGTCAAACGTTTTCGTCATCACGCCAATATGCCCGCACATGCTGACCGTACGGCCCATTGTTATCAGTGATGAGAAAATTATTGAGGTCTCGGTTGACGCGTCCGACGGCTTTTTCCCTCTGAACTGCGATGGGAACCTGAAAAAATTGCTTGTGCCAAACGAGAATATTGTGGTCAGGAAATCACCCGTTGAGATTAATCTTGTTGCCAACGAAAGCAGGAATTACAGCGAGATTTTGCGTTCCAAGCTGCTCTGGGGTCGGGAGCATAATTTTGGCCAGTAGCCGTCCGATTATCTTTCTGAATCAATCCGCTTGAAACAGTTTCATGAGTAACAGCATCAGCCCCGGCTCGCTCCACGATCTGCTCGGTATCCCTCTGGATACTCCAATGAGCATTGACGAAATGTGTGGTCGGCTCCGTCCGGTACTTTATCCGGCACCAGCGCTTTCGCCTCGGCTTGAGCAGTTTTGCAGCGCCCTTGTTGCGTCGATGCATTCGCTTGGAATAGCTGTTCTTTCAGCAGATGAAGCGTCGGGTGGTGACGGCAGATTTACACCTGGCACCGTTATCCTTGCGCCGGGTTATTTCTCTGACGATCTGCTCGCAATTAACAGGGTAACAACGCTTTACAATAACATTATTGTCGGCATTTACGATGAGCCCGCTCCACTTACCATAGCATCGCTTCCCCAGGAACGACTTGATGCCATTGTGGGCCGTCTTGCCCGGGATATGGTGCATATTCTCATTTTTGTGACTGACTGTTCATGGACCATCTGTACCATGAACGGGGGTGTTGTCACCTTTCATTCCCCTTATCCACTGAAGGAGGATGTGCGTAACACGCTTGTGCCGAAACTGACAGCGCAGGTTGTTCCTCCAAGAGCTGAAGAGCTTGACATTGAGCATGGAGCGTTGATGACCGGAACGCCGGAGTTTGATGCCGTTGCTGAAGATTTCATGCAGTGCAGCGCACTGTGGAGAGAGAATGCCGCTCTGTTGACGCATACTTCAACCAGCGGTCTCGACTATCGGAGTCCGTTTTACCAACGCATTGTGGCCCGCTATCTTGATCAGCGGAGTGGCATGAGCTATGGATTTTTTGCAAGCCAGCGCCCTGTTGCTCTGCAGCCCGCTTCCCTTTTTGCTGGCGAGGGGTTGCTTGCGGTTCATCTGCTGGGGCGCGATATTTATGTGCCGGTGCCGCAGATCAGTGTGATGACCACAAGGTCGGGATGCCGAAAAAATCATCTTGAGCCAAAGAGTGATCTTGTGGAGATCGGACTCAGGATCCGCCAGGGCAAGGGACGCGCATGGCTCAAAACTCCAGAAGGGCTCTCCGCTGAGATGGTGGTCAAGCCCTCTTTCGATACCCTCACGATTCTTGCTCATGCATTGGGAAATGCCCTGATCGCAAGCATTTTGATGATGCTGAAACCGGAGTCAGTTTTTCCTGGCCATCTGGCCCGTTTCGGCGCGTCAATGACACACTGGCACGACTATCCCGATACTTGGCAACTTCCCGAAGGATACTCTCTGCACGGCGAGAACAACCCCCCTGTCGCCTGTTCAACGCCGCAATCGGCAGCTTACAGTCTGCTGGGGAAGATTGCCGCGCTGGAGGCCGCGCTTGACCAGGGTGTGGAGTATCTTGGAGATGTGCATGTTGAGCCGAACCATGGCACCAATATTGTGGGTACGCTCTCGCTTGCCGAAACAGCCCGGCTCCTGAATCCATCTCTCTCAGGAGCTTGTTGCTGAAGTGAGATAACCATCACGCTTTACTCATCGGCCTCAATGGTTTCAAGGTAGGGCCATTTGCCTTGCCGGATGAGAATCATCTCTACCAACTCTCTTATGCACCCATTCCCCCCTTCAAATCCCGATATGTAGCCGACCCGGTTTCTGAGATAATTTGCTCCATCAATTGCTGTCGCAGGCAGTCCAACTTTTGAGAGAACCGCTATATCACCGATATCATCGCCGATATAGGCGCACTCCTCATTGGAAAGATTGTGGCGCAGGCGAAATGCGTCATAAGAGAAGAGCGGCTTTTCACCATTGAGATAAAGATCATGGATGCCGAGTGCTTCCAGCAGGGAGCGGTATCCCTCTGCATCTCTTTCCGAGACGACAGCAATGCGTATTCCCTGTTTCAGCGCCTCCTTTATTGCCACAGCATCCCTGACTGAAATTGAGCAGAGCTCTCCCCCATTACTGTCAAAGGTAATTTTGCTGCCGTTCAGTACACCGTCGACCGGAAAAACAAGGGCGCGGACATCTTTCAGAGCCTGATCGATTTTTGATGATGGATCAGCTTGCGAAGGCTGCATCCCGAAATATTGAAAACCTTCCAAGAGTGTATAATGTTTTAAAGTGAATGAAGAGAGTGCACACACCGGTAGAGGTGAAGCAGTTGTTTGACAAGAGTTCCAAAATCGCCCAGCGCCACCTGGGTGGCGGCATCGGACATGGCTTTTGATGGATTTGGATGGATCTCGAAAAAGAGTCCATCTACCCCGGCAGCAACTGCCGCCTTTGCAAGAGGCATCACATATTGACGTTCTCCGCCTGAAACGCCATGACCCGCACCGGGCAGTTGGAGGCTGTGCGTTGCATCATACAGCACCGGATATCCTGATTCCGCCATTTTGGCCAATCCCCTGAAATCTACCACAAGATTGTGGTAGCCAAAACTTGAGCCTCTTTCTGTGAGCATGACCCTGTTATTTCCAGTCTTTGCCACCTTGGCAGCGGCAAGCGCCATGTCATCGGGAGCCATGAACTGCCCTTTTTTGATGTTGACCGCCAGACCGCTTTCGCCCGCTGCCACAAGCAGCTCCGTCTGGCGGCAGAGAAATGCCGGTATCTGAAGCACATCAACATAACGGGCGGCATGTGTTACATCCCTGGTTTCATGGACATCGGTAATGACCGGCATGTTATAGCTCTGGCGAATCTCGGCAAGTACTTCGAGTGCCTCAGTATCCCCTATACCGGTAAATGAGGAGCCCGAGGTTCGATTGGCTTTGCGGTAGGAGCCTTTGAAGATAAAGCGAACACCCAGTTCGCGGCTGATACGCTGCAACTCTTCAGCCGTCTCGATGGCCATAGCGCGGTTTTCGATCAGACAAGGACCAGCTATAAAAAGCGGGCAGCTTTCGTCAGGAATTGAAAGTGAGCCGATTGAGAACTTTTGCGTGGCGCTCATCGTTTCTTTTTAGAGGGTTCAAGAAAAATCCTGTGGTGGATTTAATGTTTTAAGGGTTAAATTTACAACAATATTTCTTATTCACACTTTGTAATCAAATACTGAAAATAATGAGTACTGCAGATACAAAACAAAGGCTGGAGGAGATAGAAAAACAGCTTGCAAATCTCGTTGAGGAGCAGACGGTTATCAAGGCGAAGTGGGATGGTGAGAAGGAGCTAATACACTCTTCACGAGCACTGAAGGGACAGCTTGAAGAGCTTCGCGTTCAGGCAGAGGAGTTTGAGCGGCAGGGCGACTATGGCAAGGTGGCCGAGATTCGCTATGGAAAAATTGTGGCTATTGAGCGAGAGCTTGAGGAGAACCGGAAAATAATTGAAGAGAAGAAGGCATCAGGCAATCTGATCATGAAAGAGGAGATTGATGCCGAGGATATTGCCGATATTGTTTCGAAATGGACAGGTATCCCCCTGAGCAAAATGCTTCAGTCAGAGCGGCAGAAGCTCTTGTTGATTGAGGATGAGCTGCATAAACGGGTTATCGGGCAGGATGATGCGGTCACGGCTGTCAGTGATGCCGTCAAGCGCTCCCGGGCCGGTATGGGCGACGACAAACGTCCAATAGGCTCTTTCATTTTTCTGGGCCCGACCGGTGTGGGAAAAACCGAGCTGGCCCGCACCCTTGCAGACTACCTGTTTGATGATGAGGATGCCATGATTCGTATCGACATGAGCGAATATATGGAGTCGCATAATGTCAGCCGTCTGGTTGGTGCCCCTCCCGGCTATGTTGGCTACGAAGAGGGTGGACAGCTCACCGAAGCGGTGAGACGCAAGCCATTTTCCGTTGTCCTGCTTGACGAAATTGAGAAGGCGCATCCTGATGTGTTTAATATTCTCTTGCAGATTCTTGATGACGGGCGGCTGACCGACAGTAAAGGGCGGACGGTGAACTTTAAGAATACCATTATCATCATGACAAGTAACATCGGCGCTCAGCTTATCCAGTCTGAAATGGAGAAGATCGATGGAGCCAATCGTGAGTCGATACTCTCCGGTCTGCAGGAAAAACTCCTTCATGCGCTGAAGCAGAGGGTGCGGCCCGAATTTCTCAACCGCATAGATGAGGTTATTCTCTTTACCCCTCTCACCAGGGCCGATCTGAAAAAAATTGTATTGATTCAGTTTGACCATATTCGCGCCGCAGCCATGCGTCAGCGTATATCTCTCTCGCTTTCAGAGGCGGCGATTGCCTGGCTTTCCGAGGCAGGGTTTGATCCTGCTTTTGGTGCACGCCCACTCAAAAGGGTGATGCAGAAGAAGATTACCAACAAAATTTCAGAACTTATTCTTGCTGGAAAAGTGCAGGAGGGGGAGGCAGTTGTCGTTAATATGTCGGGGAGTGAATTGATTGTCGTGAAAGGTTCCGCATAATTGTTTGTGCCAATGAAAAAACAGTCGTTTTTGTCTGCGGCGTTGCTGCTCTTGTTGTGCCTTTTTGCAATGCCTTGTTATGGGCTCGTGCAGCCTGACAGCCTGACCATCAAAATCGGGCAGATGCTTATGATCGGATTTAGAGGGTTTACAGTTGAAGATTCTCCCGAAATCGTCGCAGATATAAAAGAGCGCCATATCGGTGGAGTTGTGCTTTTTGAGTACGATCTTCCTTCGCGCACCTATAACAGAAACATCAGCAGCCCGGATCAGGTTGCCCGTCTCACACAGGATTTACAGAAGCAGTCGAGGGTGCCGCTCTTTATTGCCATTGACCAGGAGGGAGGAAAGGTCAATCGCCTGAAACCTTCAAGAGGCTTTCCTGCCAGTGTATCCGCGCAATATCTTGGGCAGCTCAACCATCCCGACAGTACCGCCGCAGCCGCAGTGCGTACCGCCCAAACGCTGAAGGAGCTTCATATTTGCATGAACCTTGCACCTGTCGCAGATCTGAACCGTAACCCGCAGAATCCGGTGATTGGAAGGCTCGAAAGGAGTTTTTCCTCGGTTCCTGCAGTGGTGACAAGCAATATCAGATTGATCTCCGGTATTTACCGCGATGCAGGTATTATTCCAACGCTGAAACATTTTCCCGGTCATGGCAGTTCAGCCACTGATACGCATCTCGATTTTACCGATGTCACCACCACCTGGTCAGAAAAAGAGCTGGAACCTTATCGGGCTCTCATTGCCTCCGGTTATCGTGATGTTATTATGACGGCGCATGTGTTCAATGCCACACTTGATCCTCTCTATCCGGCAACACTATCACAATCAACCCTTCAGGGGCTGCTTAGGGGTAAGCTTGGTTTTCAGGGGGTGATTATCAGCGATGACATGCAGATGAAGGCTATTGCTGCACATTATGGAGTTGAAACAGCCATTCAGAAGGCCATTGAGGCCGGGGTGGATATTCTTGTTTTTGGCAATAACGCTGCTTATGATCCGGCTATTGCGTTAAAAGCTTCGGAAATCATCAAGTCGCTGCTGGCCCGAAAGGTTATTACTCCAGAGCGCATTGAACAATCGTACTGTCGAATCATGAAGATCAAACAACGTTATCATCTTGAGTCGCTATGAAAACTATCTATGTTGTCCGTCATGCAAAAGCAGGTTTGGGTGGTGCCCATACCGGTGATTTTGATCGAAAGCTTGACGAAGTGGGTCTGAAAGCGGCCCACTTTATGGCTGAGCTTCTTGAGGAGAAGGGCGTTGTTCCAGAGCTCGTTCTTGCCAGTCCCGCGCAGAGAGCGTTGAGCACTGCCGAGATCTTTTGTGACATTCTGGGTTATCCAAAGGAGCGTCTGGAGACGCGCATGGAGATCTATGAGGGAGGTGCGGGTCGTTTGCTGACTATTCTTCAGGAAATCGCTGATACCAGCAAAACGGCGATGTTGTTCGGCCATAACCCCACGATTACCTCGTTATCAAATCTGCTTGCAGCGAACGATATTGACAGTCTTGCAACTTGTGGAGTGGTACGGATTGATCTTGATCTTGATTCGTGGAGAGAGGTGCGTCCAGGGAGCGGGAAGTTGGTCTGGTATGAGTTTCCGAAAAAGCATCAGTAACAGGATTAATCACGTTCCTGCTTTGGATCGCGGTTCATGAGCTCCAAAATAGCCTGCTGGGCGGGCTTTGCCTCAAAAAGCATCTCATACACCGCTTTTGTAATGGGCATTTCAACTCCAACTGAACGGCACAGCTCGTAGACTGCCTTGGAGCTGTGGACACCTTCGGCGATCATATTCATTGAGCCGATAATCTCATCAAGAGTGCGTCCTCGGCCAATCTCCTCTCCAACATAGCGATTTCTGCTGTGCTGGCTCAGACAGGTGACAACCAAATCTCCAATTCCCGAAAGTCCAGAAATGGTGACGGCATCACCTCCAAGTTTACTACAAAGCCTTGATATCTCTGTAAGACCTCTGGTGATGATGGCTGCCTTGGCGTTATCGCCAAACCCTAAACCGTCAGAAATTCCTGCCGCAATGGCGATGATGTTTTTCACGGAGCCAGCGATTTCAACCCCGATGATATCAGTGTTGACGTAGACACGGAAGCGGTTGGTATGGAAGATCTCCTGAACAGTCTCGGCTGTCGTGAGCGATGGTGATGATGCAACAACGGTTGTGGGTTGATCTTTTGAGACCTCTTCGGCATGGCTTGGTCCGTAGAGGGCGGCAACCTGGGGTGGCTTAAGATCAGTAAGCACCTCAAGCAGCACCTCTGACATCCGTTTGCCCGATCCGATTTCGATCCCCTTGGCCACATTGACAACTATTTTGCCATCAAGCGGAATACCTTTGAATCCGAGAATTGTCTCCCTCAGTGCCTGGGAGGGCACCGCAGTGACAATCATCTCTGCCCAGGAGACCAGTAACGGCAAATGGTGAGTAATCTGCAAGGTGTCAGGAAACGGTACTCCCTTGAGATATCGGAGGTTCTGTCGTTCAGCGTCAAGCATAAAGGCAAATTCAGGTCGATGCGCCCAGAGGCGCACCTGATACCCTTTTTTTGCAAGAAGCACAGCTAGGGTCGTTCCCCAGCTTCCGGCTCCCAGAACAGCTATATTCATAAGCTCTCGTCGTGCATCACGCCTTCTTGCCAAAAGTGACTCGGCTCTCTGTGCCAGAGATCAGTCTTCTGATATTTGCCCGGTGTGTGTAGATAATGGCAAGCGCCACAATCAGTCCGAAAATCATGAGGTGATAGTCGAGGCTGTCATGAAAGAAGAGTTGGGCATCAAACAGGCCGATATAGTAATCGAGGCCCGTGCCAAGTTCAAAAATATATTTCCTTATGGCAATAATCAGGGGAAACGCAACTGCTGCAAGCATGGAGGCTACGGAGACGTGGCGGGAAATATAGACCGTCAGCAGAAAAATCGCGATAACCATCAGCATGCTTACCGGTGCTATTCCAATCAGCATTCCTGCCGCAGTGCTGACACCCTTTCCTCCCTTGAAACCGGCGAAGAGGGTAAAAACATGACCAATAACGGCGCTCATTCCGGCAAGAAGACGCAAAGCAACCTCATTCATATCAGGAAATGTTCCTATTGGATGCTTCTGAAAAAAAGCTACGACGGCGACCGCTGCAAGCACCCCCTTGGCAATATCAATGAGGGTGACGATCAGTCCGGGTTTCCAGCCGAGTACTCGGAACGCATTGGTGCCACCGGCATTGCCACTGCCAAAGTTCCGGATATCAATCCCCTTGAGCATCTTTCCAGCCACAAGGCTGGTAGGAATGGATCCGATGATGTAGCTCACCGCCAAAATGACAAGTAACGTCAGCATAACCCTTCCCGATTATCAGATTCTGGATACTCTTCCAATAATGTACGCATTTTCTCCCTGAGATTTCAAGCGGGAGAGCACCAAATCTACCGCGTTTTTATCAACAATCATCACTAAACCAATCCCAAGATTGAATGTTCGGCGCATATCCTCTTCGGGGACATTGCCCTCCTTGCGGATAATGTCGAAAATGGCCAGCTCCGGCCAGGAATTCCACTCAACATCAAGCGTCAAACCATCAGGGACAATGCGCATGGTGTTGCCCATGAGACCGCCGCCGGTAATATGCGACAGTCCAGTGACATAGGGAGAGCCGAAAAAGGGTTCAATGACGGAAAGATAGGAGCGATGCACCCTCATGAGAGCAGCCCCTGCCGTACCCTCCAGTCCCAAAAAACTCTGATTCATGCGACCGTCAAGCACCTTGCGTGCCAAAGAGTAGCCGTTGGTGTGCAGGCCGGTAGACGGGAGCCCAATCAGGATGTCATCAGCTTTGACTGCCGAGCCGTTGACTATTTTTTCATGGTCAACCACTCCGACGATGGAGCCTGCAAGGTCAAAATCTTGTGCCTGATAGAGGCCGGGCATTTCGGCGGTTTCACCTCCAATCAGTGCACAGCCGTTTTCGCGGCAGCCATTCACCATTCCTGTCACCACCGCAGCCGCAATCTCCGGTGTTAGTTTGCCACAGGCGTAGTAATCAAGAAAGAAGAGCGGTTTTGCGCCACAGACAAGAATATCGTTGACACAGTGGTTGACCAGGCATGAGCCGACTGTGTCGTACTGGCCAAGTTCAATAGCAATCTTCAATTTTGTGCCCACCCCATCAATGCTGCTAACCAGTACCGGCTTTTTATACTGCGAAAAATCCGGCAGAAAAAAGCCTCCGAAAGCCCCGATATCGGTGATAACTCCGGGTGTGAAGGTCTGGCGAACCTGTGGTTTGATCATGCGGACAAACTTTTCTCCTGCACTGATATCGACGCCAGCTTTTTTATAATCCATCTGTGATACCTTTTGTTTTAGCGGCTTCCTGCCGGTGTTTCAAAAATTGCATGATCCTCGGGAGCAGAGAAAAACTCTTTGTGAAGATTATTTACGGCGGTCGCAACCTCCGGCTCCTCAACCACAAATCCAACATTGATCTCCGAAGCTCCCTGAGAGATCATTCTAAGATTGACATTTTTCAATGCGCTGAAAATTCGGCCTGCAACACCACGAGACATACGCAGATTATCACCAACAACGCTGATGGTTGCAACGTTATGCTCTATCTCAACATCACCAAGAGTTTTAAGCTCCTGAATCAGCTCGTTATTGAAGCTTTTGTCGTCCACAGTGAGCGATACCGATACCTCGCTGGTTGATATCATCTCCACGGAGACTCCGTACCGGGCGAAGAGATCAAAAAGCTCGTTCATGAAGCCGTGGCGGCCCATCATGCGGTTGGAGCGGACATTGATGATACACTGGCTTTTTTTGACGGCAATGGACTTGACAAGCCCTTCATAACTCATGCCCGAGAGCCTTTCGGGATCATTGGTAATGACGGTGCCCTTCGCATCAGGGTGCAAGGAGTTGAGCACATAGACCGGAATATTTTTCTGCACGGCAGGCGCGATGGTATCGGGATGGAGCACCTTTGCGCCGAGATAGGCAAGCTCGGCAGCCTCAGAGAATGTCATCACCCTGATGCTTCGTGCCTCTGGGACAAGCCGGGGGTCACAGGTCATGACGCCGTCGACATCCGTCCAAATCTGAATTGAAGTGTCGTTGAGCCAGGCACCGAGCAGGGCTGCTGAAAAGTCGGAACCACCTCGGCCAAGTGTTGTGGTTCTGCCATCTTTTGTGGCGCCAATATATCCCTGGGTGACAACGGTTGTTCCCGCAGTCAGCAGGGGTGCGATAATCGTGTTTACGTTGGTTTCACACTGCCCGTCAAGTGGACGGGCAAAGCCAAAATTGTCGTCGGTAATCATCACGGTGCGGATATCGACCCATGCAACATTATGGCCCAGCTCTTTCATTGCCGCAGCAAAAACGGTTGTGGAGAGCAGTTCCCCAAATGAACAGAACATATCTCTCGATCGCTCGGTCAGTTCGCCAACAATATCAACACCCTTGATGAGCAGTTCAAGACGATTGGCAAGTTGCTCTATTGTTGTGGCAAGCTCTCCCTTCAGTGAGCCCCCCTTGATCAGTTCATCAACCAGTTTCAAGTGAAAGCTGCGCACCTCTCCGGCAAGCGCCATCGCCTCATCAAGAGCACTGCGTCCTGCCGCATCGGCAATATGCACCAGCTTATTGGTAATGCCGCTGCATGCGCTCAGCACCACCAGCGGGTTTCTCCTCTCCTCTTCCCTCGCAACAATGGAGACAGCCTGCCGCATAGCACGGGCTGTTCCTACGGAGGTTCCGCCAAATTTCATCACCGCCATATCTCTTTTAAACCTCTCAGTTAACTATTATCTTCTCCTTATGAGCTATAAAAAACCTTTTCTTTTTTCACGGTACTTTCATGTCAAGCTGTCCAAAACTGCAATCAGCTTCAGTGTCATTGCGGGCATGCTGTTTGGCATGAGCAGTTGCCAGAGTTTCCAGACAGGTTCAGGCCATAACTTTGAGTCGAAATATAGTTTAAAAAAGAGAAAATCGTATATCTCCTGCCTGGAGGAAAAGGGGTGGGGCACCGTCATCAAACCTCTTCCGCTCAAAGTATATGATCGGAAACTTGATCGCCTTTTCTTCTCCATTGCGGAACTCCTCGGCGTTACATATCGCAGTGGGGGATGCGGCCCGGAAGGGTTTGACTGTTCGGGATTTGTTCAGTATCTCTACAGGCAACAGTTCAGGATGCTTCTGCCGCGCACTACAGGGGAACTTGCCCTGCTTGGAAATGTTGTGCCTATACAGCAATTGAGAGGTGGTGACCTTGTTTTTTTCAGCATTGATGGCATCAATATCGACCATATTGGCATTATGATTGGCAGAAATCGCTTTGCCCATGCAGCCAAAAGCGGTGTTCGTGTTAATGACCTTTTTGATTCTTACTATCAGAAGCGTTATGCTTTTGGGTCACGTATTGTAACGGCTGACTGATCTTTTTTGCTCCAGGAAATGGCTATATTTACCATCACAACTTTAACCCCATTTTATGTCGCAAACCGGACTGAACAACTATTTTGAACTGGCCTTTGAGCTTGAAGCTGATCTTCACGAACTCTGCATTGCCCTACTTGCAGGAGAGGGGGTAGAATCTTTTCTTGAAGAGGATCACCAACTCCTTGCCTATCTGCCTGAAGCGGAATGGACGGGAGAAAAAGAGCAGGCCATCCGCGCCATGCTGCACGAGAGGCTGGGGAGTGTTCCCGACTATCAGGCAACTCTGATTGCCGACAGGAACTGGAATGAGGAGTGGGAGGCAACCCTTGAGCCCATCGAAATATCCGACAGGCTGCTTATTGTTCAGAAAAACAAGGGAACCCGGGGGAAACCTGGTCAGATCGTCATTGAGATCAATCCGAAAATGTCTTTTGGCACTGGCTACCACGCAACAACACGTTTGATGTTGCGTCAAATGGAGCTGCTTGACTTGAAAGAGAAGAAAATCATGGATATTGGTACCGGTACCGGCGTTCTTGCCATTGCTGCCCGCAAGCTCGGAAACAATCTACCTATCCTCGCTTTCGACAACAATTCATGGGCGGCAGAAAATGCTGCAGAGAATATCGAAGAGAATAATGCACCGGATATTCACATTAAACTTCTTGATGCTGAAGAGGATCTGATTGCCAACCTGAAAGAGGGGTATGACCTGATTCTTGCCAACATCAACAAAAACGTTATCGACCGTATTCTTCCGGTAATCCGCAAATATGCCCCTGCTGCCCCGGTACTCCTCTCCGGCGTGCTGGTCTATGACGAACCATGGCTTAAAAAACTGGGCAAACAGCTCGGTTACGAGATGTTCAGGACTATTTATGAAGATGAGTGGCTTTCAGCTTATATCCGACCGCTATGAAAAAGAGAGTCTCCTGTATTGATATCGGCACCAATACAGCCCTGCTGCTGATAGCCGACCTTGAACTGGAAAGTGGCTCCATCCTGCCGGTTTTCCATAAACAGGCCATTCTGCGGCTGGGGAAAAATGTCGACGCAGAGAAAATTATTGATCAGGCAGCCCTCCAGCGCCTCATCGACTGCATGGTTGATTATCGCCGGATAAGCGATGCGCATAACTCCGAAAGCATTATTACCGTAGGCACCAGCGCCCTGAGAGATGCCAAAAATTGCGCAGAGATTATTGCAGCGGTTGAGCTTGTCGCAGGAGTAAAGATAGGATGTATCTCCGGCAAGGAGGAGGCAGAGCTCACCTTTTTCGGTGCCGTTGCAGGAATGGACGATCTGCCACAGCTTTTCACTGTTATCGACATTGGGGGAGGCAGCACAGAAATCTCCATGGGCTCACTTGCCGCTCTCGATGAGAGCGTCAGTATCGACATCGGCTCGGTGCGGTTGACTGAACGATTCTTTTCAAAGCTGCCGCCATCGCAAAAGGAGTTTGCTGCAGCAAAAGCCTACATCAATCAGCATTTTACCTCGAATATTCTACCCTTCTTTGCCGGACGCGAAGTGGTCTACGGCGTGGCCGGAACGCTAACTACCATTGCGCAGGTGAGCCAGGGACTGAAACACTTTGATGCCTTGAAGGTACACAACTATCCGCTTCAGTATCAGGATCTGCACGACTTTCTTGAAAAGCTTAAGGTGAGCACTCTTGAGGAGATCGTACAACTCGGCATTCCCGACGGGCGTGCCGATGTTATCACTATGGGAGTCCTGATTTTGTACCAGTTCATGCGCCTGCTTGGTGTCGGCGAGATCCGTGTCAGCATTCAGGGGCTGCGTTTCGGTCTGGCACAAAAGGAGCTGCTTCGTCTCCAGGCCAATTGTTGAGCGCATAGACTGAACAACGGTTCAATCACTGGTACTCATCATCTCAACAATACCGTCAACTCTGCGACTGGCGGGAACAAGTCCGGGGACAGCAATACCCAAACGCCGCGCATATCAACCAAAAAGAGGGATATACTGCCTTGTAAAATACAAGTCAGACTCAGCACAGCCTGTCGCGGATAATCCACGCAATCCGTTTTCCTGAAAAACTCCACTATGCCATCGCGGCTACAGGCTTTTCTTGCAGGGTAAACCCAAAGGCCTCGGCTCTTCTTCGCAGTCCCTCAAGTGCGCGAGCTTTATACTTCTCATCGTAATAACCAGCACCTGGATCGATATACTTCATGCCGAATCTGAGGGTGTT
>Ga0194037_1000758_pt1 | contig 24983 bp, 27 predicted proteins | sample JunL306m_MetaG_FD_148653 | JGI IMG/M metagenome (GOLD analysis project Ga0194037, IMG submission 148653) | Anoxic zone freshwater microbial communities from boreal shield lake in IISD Experimental Lakes Area, Ontario, Canada - Jun2016-L304-6m | ecosystem: Environmental > Aquatic > Freshwater >...
GCATCAAAACGATCAATTTTTGACAATTCGGACATGATTTTCATGCCTAAGTCAAGTTGTAGGTTGTTTATTATTAAGCTCATTATATCCGTATTTATCCGTAAATATACGAAAACATATCTGATAATTGCAAATATTTATATCCGTATTTATCCGTAAATATACGATTTGGTATCCAAAATATTGAAGTACGAAGACCTTTTGGCAACTATTAGATTAAATGAAAAGGGGGAAATCATGACTAAAACATGTTACCCCCTTTTATTAGGGTTTCTGGTGGTATTCTATACCTTTTCTTTTATTGATAATCAATAGGATACAAGATTGAAATAGATTTATATTTCTCATAATTCACCTCTTTTAACCCATTTTTCGTGAAAACCTGGCACGGAACCTGGCCGGGAAATGGCCATCATTTTTATTTATTTTTTATTCCAGCCTTCTATAAATCCGTTCCTAAAATCACTAGCAGGATTGCCAATCATATATCCAAATAGTCCAGCTACAATAGCTAAATGTATTATCAAAATTGCTTTTTGCCAAGTGGGTCTTTCTTTCCATGGCTGTTCTTGATTAAATGGATCAAAAGCTAAAGCAATACCCATATAGGTTGCTGCATCTCCAGCTGAGTGTCTAAATGCTAATTCATAAATTCCAAAAAGGACAAATCCTATATACAAATATTTGTTGAATGATGTTTTCATATATTTTAATTTTAATAATTTTTACCTTTTGTTTCTAATAATGAATAGGCCTCTTCCCAATTTGGAATAGTATCAGATTCGTATCCATAAGTTCTACCTGTTGCAATAGAATGAAATGATTTCATCGCTTTTAGATGCACACCATTTTTCATAAATACTAACATCATCTCACGATTTTCCCAAGCAGTTAAAGTACATTGATAGCCGTTTATTTTTTTAACAGCACTATATAAATTCCCTTTGGCCGATTTTGCTTCACCAAATGAAGGAATGGCTAAAGTCCAAAATTTGATAAAACCCCTTAATCCTTTTGGCTTTAAACCTGTAATAGATATATGCATGATGTAATTATTTCAAATTATTTACAAAGAAAATATATTTAACTGAATTTTGTAATTTCTTTATTAATTTTATTCATGAGCGGAGAAGTAAACCTAGAAGTTTTATTAAATAACATGAGACCAGTTTTAAACACTGGTGATTACGTTTTTTGTAATGTTTCAAGTTTTGATAAAATTGATCTAAAACAAATCATAGGTTCATTTAAAGAGGAGGAAGGCATTACACTTATTATATCTAAGGCATATGCTGATAGACTTGGTTTAAATTATTCTAGTATTATGTCTTGGATTACTTTGCAAATTCACTCATCATTGGAAGCAGTTGGTTTAACAGCAGTATTTTCATCTATTTTATCTAAAAACAATATTAGTTGCAATGTAATTGCAGGATATTATCACGATCATATTTTTGTATTGAAAGAAGATGCAAAAAAAGCTGTGGAAGTTCTCAATGATTTTAATAAATAATTTTAGCTGTCAATCCCACCCCTTCACCTCCATTCACCCCCGTTTTCCCTTTAAAAACACAAAACCTGGCACAAACCTGGCAGAGACATACCTCAAAAGAAAAAGGATTTACGAATTTTACTTCATAAACCCTTGAAAATCTTGCCTTTCGGCTGTGGGCCCATCCCGAGGACTCGGGAGACCACGATTATGAGGGTCTCAAGTGGTATTCTATACCTTTTCTTTTATTGATAATCAATAGGATACAAGATTGAAATAGATTTATATTTCTCATATTTCACCTCTTTTAACACGTTTTTGGAGAAAACCTAGCCGGGAATCTAATACAACAATATACACTTCTAAGTAATAGTGAACATTATGCTACATTTAGATTGAAAATCTGAATTCAATTAATGGCTAATACACACTGTTATCCTATTACACTTGATACCAAAAAATATTTTTTACATGAAAATTGTACAACTTTTAATCTTGAGTTTAATAACTATAAATAGTTTTTCTCAAGTTTCAGAAAAAGTAATAAATGTTTTTGGCAATGATCCAAAGCATGGCAAATACCTTGAACACAGAGGTTTTAAAATGTATTATGAGGTATATGGACAAGGAGCTCCTTTGTTAATGATACACGGAAATGGTGGTTCTATAAAAAGTCTTGAAAATCAAATACCCTATTTTTCCAAAAAATATCAAGTAATAATTGCAGATAGTCGTGCTCATGGTAAATCCATTGACAACAATGATTCTTTAAGTTATGAAATGATGACAGATGACTTGAATGCTTTATTGGATGCATTGCATATGGATTCATGTAATGTGATAGGATGGAGTGATGGTGGAGTTGAAGGGCTACTTCTTGCAATAAGACATCCAAAAAAAGTCAAAAAATTAGCAGTAACTGGCTCTAATTTAATTCCAGATCCAATTTTGAGTACAGACCCTTGGGTAGTTGATTTAGTAAAACAAACTTTAGATAGTCTAAATAATGCGCGATTAACAAATGAAACAAAGCGACAAATAAAATTGCTGAAACTATTATTATATGAGCCACATATTACGCATGCAGATTTACAAAAAATTGAAAGCCCTACCTTAGTAATAGGAGGAGATCAGGATGTGATTGTACCAAGACATACACTAGAGATTGCTGAAAATATTAAGAAATCTAACTTATGGATTTTACCAAACTCCGGCCACTCAACACCAGTAGCGTATAAGCATTTATTTAATCAAACAGTGTATACTTTTTTTACAACGCCTTATCTAAAAAAAGAAAAGGGAGCTAAGTTTTATTAAGGCATAATTTTTCCACCCTTTCACCTCCATTCACCACTGTTTTCCCTTTAAAAACACAAAACCTGGCCCAAACTTGGCCGGGACTTACTCCAAACAAAAAGGGTCTACGAACTTAAGTTCATAAACCCTTGATAATGTTGCCTTTCGGCTGTGGGCCCACACAGACTTGAACTGTGGACCACCTGATTATGAGGGTTTAAAGTGTTATTCTATCCCTTTTCTTTTATTGATAATCAATAGGATACAAGATTGAAATAGATTTATATTTCTCATATTTCACCTCTTTTAACCCGTTTTTCGTGAAAACCTGGCACGGAACCTGGCAGGGAACTAACATTCAAGGATTAATTATCTGAATAGTATTCTTCAATTAATTGTTTAATTGTAATACTATCATTGATTTTATTGACTTTCCAATAAGTAAGAGTATTTTTTGATTTTTCAATCTCCTTATGATTTTCCAAAACTCCAATTTCTTCTAGAAATGGCCCCAAATAGCTAGCTGCATGATGAGACTTTTTTGTTATTCTTTTTAATATAATACCTAAACCTAGTTCTTCTTTATTCTTGCTAATTTTAGTACCATTTACGGCTAGTGGAAATTTATTATATTTAAAACTTTCTTTTAATTCAGTCTTTATATCTTCTAATTGTTTGAATTTGAATTCAAAATTACTTTTAATCGAAATAATTTTTATACCATCATCATGAATAATTACATCAAAAAAAATGTTTTTCTTTTTGGTCTTAAATTGATATTTATTTTTTATTTCTTCTGATTTTATTGGTAAATCATAACCTATCATAAAAAGAGCAGCTTCGAACTCCCTCATTTTTTTAGATACATTTTCTTTCCCCTTTGTTGAAGTTATAAATTTTTCAATTAGCCAACTAGCTCTTAGCATTGATTTTGAATGAATATTAGATTTATGTCTTGAATTAAAATCAGGAAATTCATCTTCTCCAACTTTACCAGGATTTCTATTTTTTGGATTTAATACGTATTTATCTTCTTTTGCTTTAGACCATCCAAATTTAAGTTCATTTGGTATTTCGGATATTCCATTTATTGAACAAAAATCTTTTACTAGCAAACATAATGCTGCACCAACTCTACTATCATAAATAATTAATTTATCAAAAAGCAATGAATATATTTTAGTAAACCCAGCGTTCATATTAAAAATATCTCCAAGTTTTTCGTCATTGGCTGTGTCGCTTGACATTGCAATTTCAGTTTTTTTATACTTTTCTAACAGATAAGATTTATTTTTTATCAAAGTTTTTAAATTTCCAAATTTTACTCCGCCTAATACACCTCCCCATTTGCATATTTTTGAAGAGTATTGAAAAAGATTTTCAATATTTTTATTTTTGTATGCTTCTTTAATATTTTTTGATAGCATATTTAATTCATATTCGTTATCAGAAAACTCAAATTTCGTATCACCAACTGAATTTTTAAATGACCAATTATATTTTTTAAATGCATCATCTAAACTTTTGCATTTCCAATTTTTCTTTGACCTTCGATTAAAATATGAGTGTTTGTAATCATTATCACACATTTTTAGCCATTTAATAAAATCATTGACAAAGGGGCTTTTTAAATATTCTTGCTTAGTCATATTAATTATTTTATTTTTTTAAATAAACTTCTAGGGTGATTATGCAACCCAAAATTTCCAAATGGTTCTGTTAATCTTTCATAACCATCCCAAGCCTCACCATTTTCACCAACCAATAAAAAATTAGGTAATGAATTATAACGTAAAGATAATCTTTCTAAATGTGAGCCTCTACAGAATGTTGTCCAAAGACAACCAAGTCCATGGTCTTGAGTGACAATAATATCCATTTTTGTTTTATTTCTTATTAAAATCTCGTATGTTTTAATCGCTTCTGTACCAAAATAGTATAGATTCCACTTTTGTTTTTCTTTCTTTATCTCAAACTGAAAAATAAAAGATTTATCAATTTCCCCCACAGACCTTGCATCAGCATTTCTGTGCCAAAAAGATTCCCAATTTTTTTGATTATAATGCTCGGGATTTAGCAATGCTTTTAAGGTAACCTTGTATTCACTTGGAAATAATTGTTCATTTATATTTTCTATTATTTTTTGTTCATTTAATTCATCATTCATATAATCACAGTAGTAAAAATCTCTTACCATTGAGTTTTCTAAAAAGAATTTCAAAGTTGTAAAATCAGTAAATGCGCCAGGATAGTATAATGTTTTACAACTTTTATCAACTATATAGTTATTAAGGATTCCTACAGGTGTAACTCTTGCCATTCTATAATATTTAATGTTTAACGTATCTAAATTTATAAACCACTCTTCCAAAGAAATATCTTTCTTCGGTGTCATTTTCTATGATCGCATCAACAGTAAGATAGAATCTGAGTTTATAAACATTTTTATCTAAAAGTTCCTTTACTATTTCTCTTGTAATATTACTTAATGTAAAAGCATAGTCGAGATTACTTGCGCCATCAATTGATATGATAATTTCCTCTTTATAGGGTAATGAATATCTGTCAGTTTTCACACTTGACTGGATATTTAATTTATTAAAAAGGTCAATTAATGAATTTTCGCAATGAATCTCAAATTCTGTTATGAATTTCATGTAATCTTTTAAACCTATTTTTTTCCCTTTTCGGATAAGGTTATTTAAGTGAGGAATTAACAAAGCCTTTTTAAAGTCTTTTGGGATATATCTTTCAATTTGATTCTGATTCATCTTTACTATTTTTATTTGCCCCGTTTATTTTATATACTAACACTCTTGTTTCTAAATTATTTGTTATATTTAATGGTGCTCCTGGATTTAGTATCGCTTGATTATATATAAGTTCTGCACTTATAGTTAAACGCAATTGATTTGCCTTATGAACAAATCTTGAATCAAATTTAGATTTGGCACTTTTTATATTTCTCAACCAATTGTTTATATCATTATAATCAAAAGTATATAATGGGGATGGTGGATTAGGGCTTATTAATAAAATATTCACTTCTATCTAATAGTGAACATTATATAGTTAACTACCAAGAACCCATTCTTCACCGCCTTCAATATCAATAACTTTTTCAATAACAAAGTCTTCATATGCATGCCCATTTGAATATACCTTTAATTCATACATTTTTATAATTAAAATTGCAGAACGTCCATCATCGTCAGCTTCTACATCTTCATTGTCAAATGGTTTGAATTTTTTTGTTACAAAGAATGAAAATGTGTCAGGATAGCCATTAATATTTATTTTATATTGAGTTGCTTCAGAATCATTATCTATATCATCTGATTTTAAATGCCATTCTTCACCAGTTTCAATTTTAGTAACATTATATAAATGATAATAGTTTCCAAGCTTTTGGTTAAGAAACATACTTCTTAATTCTATATCGTTAGGAAAATCTTGAAATTTTTGTCCTGTTGTAAATCTTATGCTAATCGGGTAATTTATGATATTTATTGTATTTGTTGGAGTTATGTACCAATTTTCTAAGTATTCATTTACTGTAACTGCTTTTTCTACATGATAATAAACTCTTTTTTCATCTGGATTTGTATCGTAGAATCTATCTAAGTTTTGATTTAAAACAAAATCTCTTATTTCCTCGGTTTTATCATACCCTATGAGAACAACGGGAGTAAGAAACGATAATTCCTGTGTGAAATTAGCTACAGTAATATTGTTCCAAGTATTTTTTTTAATAATTTTCTTTGCCATATTAATTTTTTTTCAAATATTCAATCAACTCTTTTAATTAAATAAAATTAAGACCAATTTGTAGGATCGGTTAAAGTAAGGCCAGATTTTTTAATCATAATTTTTAATCTTTCCCTATCGTTTTCCCATAGTGATTTTAGATCAACTGATTCATCAATCCATACATTATATGATACATACATATTATCATTTGGTTTCTTTTTGAAATTATCTAAATTTTTGAAAGAATAATTTTCATCATCTTCATCTAATTGACATATGTATGGCATTATTAAAGTCTCTATAGTCTCAGGTAAATCATCAATAGTATATTCATATTTAACATTCTCATCATCTTCATCATAGGCATCTGACCTATCATTTATTAACTTATCATTCCAGAAAAAACATTCTGAGTATGAACCGCCTCCAGCATATCCTTGAATAAAGGAAGAAGTAGATCCATCATTTTTTGCTACATCTATTAAATACAATCTATTAGAGGTATAATTATCATTTAATTCAACTAGGGAAAGAATAGAAATTCTAATAATATTTTCAGATAATATACATTTGTGTATGCGAAGATATTTTTTATTATAAAAATTGATGATAAAGTCTTTATGAAAACTTTTATTTTTTACAAAGTTGTTAGATGTAATAATTGAAGATACATCAACATTTTTAGTTGTACATATAAAAAGATTTTCTTCCTTATCAACAACATCATAAATGTTATCAATTACAATATCTTGATTATAGTTCAGAACACACTCTTTTCCTTGATACCTTGCTATAACACAATTATCATATATATTTGTATTATATATTTTATCATATTTTATATCAAAAATTATTTTGTAATTTGAATCCAGCAGTCCATACTTATTATCTTTTGTTATAACTAGTAGTTCATTTCTAAAATCTGGATTTTCCCACGAATTTTGAAATTCGTCAATAACGAAGTCTTTGTTTTTTTCATTTTTAAAATTGATTACTTCCCATTGTTCATTTGTTTTAACAAAAGCAAATCCATTTAAAAAATTGGCGACTTCATTATAATCACATAATATTACCTCAACTCCTTTTTCATTAACAAAGCCCCATTTTTTATTTCTTCTAACAGGTATATAGCCTTCTGTTATTTTTTTAATCTTTTGGTATTTATATTTTGAAATTAATTCTTTAGCTAAATTATATATTGACCAAGAATTTTTAATTCTAGCACCAAATATGTCACCTTTTATGAATATAATTTCATCAAATTCCGGTTCTATTATTAAATTTTCATTAAAATCTATAATTCCATAGAAACCGTTTTTCTTAATAACTATATGAGAAGAATTAAATATTGTAATTTCATCATATTTGCATTCAATAACCACTTCATTTTTCTCATTTAATAGACCAAATAAATTTTCTTTTTTAACTTTTTTATAATTGTATTCATTTGATAAAAATCCAATATCTTGATATAGACATGGAATTGTTAATTCAAAATTATTATTTATATGTCCTTCAAGGCCATTCTTAAGTACAATCAAATATTCAGATGAATGTCCTCTAACTCCGTCATAAATACATGCGACTTTTTCGTTACCTAAATCGTCTAAAACACCCCATAAACCATTTTTCTTAACTATCAGAAAATTCCCATAAACATTCATTTCATCATAATATTCATTTATAATCGAACCATCTATTGAATATAGTGCGCATTTCTTTTTTTTAATCCCAAAATATTTATTACTAAAAACAAAACTCACTTTATCAAAAACATGAGGTGCAACTTCTTCTCCATTTCTATTTAGTATACCGTAAAATCCATTTTTTTTTGAAATTGCATGCTCATTTTTAAAGTATCCTATTTCATCATATACAGCTTCTATAATTAAATTACCATTTTTCTTATCAATACAGCCAATAAGTCCATCCTTTTTAATGCGAATGAATTCATCTAAACTAAATGAATTTATATCATTGTAATAAACTTCATATAATAGTTTATATTCTTTGTTAAATATTGAATATTTATTCATAATCTATTTTTTACAAATTATTTTTAAAATACTGATATTTTAATTATAAAGTGATATCTATTTCCTTTTTTTAGTTTAAATTATTAGCTTATATTAAATTTTGTACCTAGTTATTCGCCTTATATAGAATTTCTAATCTTTTTGCTTCGTGATAATCTGTTTAATCTATTATTTCATTTTTTATAATTAGCGATTCATTTGGAAAATAATTTGATGAAAATGCAAATAGCGCTTTCTCTAGTTGGCTAATTGTAATATTTTTAAGAATTGAAAAATCAGTCATATCCTCAACATATTGTTCGAATGTTGGTGCTTCGTCAGTTGATAAATATAATAATGTTTTTATTCTAGCATCATAAATAGGGACTGGACTATTACCTCCATATAGACTCCAGAAATACAAATGTTTTGTTCCAAATGAATCTCCAATGAACTTAATAGTTTTAAAATATTCTAAAGCCTCCTTTTTGCCTTCAATAGCTAATTTTACACCTAAAATGTAATTGCTGTACCAATTTTTATATGAATTACGTGTTGTGTTCCCCAAGGGTCTTAAATACGGGGCTCTACCTTGTTGTCCTCCCCAACCTGAAATTAAATCAAAAATTCTAAGCACCTTAGATTCATCATTAAATAAATTATGTTCAATAACATTTTTTATCTCAATTTCAATTAACTTATTTAAGTCCTTACAAGTAATAAATTCTATTTCTTGTAATACATCATTTATTAAACCCGGTAACGATGCATAATGCCTTATACAAGTTTTCATTGTAGGCAAAAGCTGGGTATCTGCATAAAATGGATTCATATTCATCCAATAATTATAATCTATATTTGGAAATATATCTTCAATTAATGCACTAAATGTGTTTTCATTTTGGTCTTTAGATTTATAATTATTTTCATTCTTTCCATAAATTTCCTTTAACTTTTCAATCAATGGCTCCTTAACACCTTTTTTTCTAGTTTCTAAAATTATATCTACACCTGAAGTGTATGATCCAATTTTTGGAATGCCATTATCAATAATCGACTCCGTATGCTTAGACAGTTCTGAGCCAATGATTTCAAATTCATTTAAATAGTCACTTCTTATTTCTTCAATAGATTTTAATACTTCCTCATCTTTTTTAAAAAAAGGGATGTTAATTGTTTTTTTCATTTTATTGTGTTTAAATTAATTATTTAAGAATTTTAGAAGTTTTGAAAAGAATCAAATTACGTAAAATTAACTACTTTAATAGGTTTCTTTAACCTCTTACACAAATCTATCGAAAATTTCGTTCCTTTTGATTTACCATCCCAAAAAGCGAGGCAATATTCGCAGGATTCAATAATACTTTCATTGCGTCTCAGGCCGGCAGCTCTTCCATATTTTTTCCAGTCTGGTTTAAACAATATTATAGGAATATTATTTTCTTTAGCCCATTTTTCGGCTAACGTATCTGCTCCTTTTGCACCCCCAGAAATGACGCTAGAAATTTTTAAGTTCAATTTTAAAATTTCATTTTCAAGCATTTCATAATTTTCAAAAGTTCTACTCCCAATTACAGATAGTTTCATATTAAATTTTTTTAATTTTTAAAATTATTTTACCTTCTTCTCTTTAATTTTATACTTATAAATTCACAAATATTAGAACCAATTGCCCTCTTTCCACTACTCCCAATTCCATCTTTAATTCTTAATCCTTCGGTTTCAATAAAAGTTACATATTGATCTTCTAATTCATATTTTTCGAAAATATCTTCATACAACTTTCTCAACTCATTTACTTTATCTAAATACAAGTACCTAGGTTTCTTTTCTCCATTATATTCTACGATTTTACACCAGTATCTATATATAAATACCTTTTCAACTGATTCATTATCAACAATAATTCTTGATTTTACGACTAAACTAGGTGCATTAAATTGTATCATATTGTTTGTTTTATTGAAGTGCAAACCTAAATCATGGATTTGCAACCTAATTTCAAATACGATTTATTTATAAAATAATCAGTTTGAAATTAGATTTCAATAAACTATTCTAATTTTATACACTAAAAGATATTTATGAATGAACAAATTGATATTACCACAGAAAAATATAACTTAAATGAGGTTGTATCATTTCTGAAAACTAAAGAAGCTTTTGGAGGCTTGTCTAACATGGCAGCTAAACTATACCCGATTTATGTTAACGATAGAATTATAGATAACACAGAAATATTATATCAAATCTGTAGGTACCCTAATAATCCTGAAATACAAAGTCAAATTTTAAATAATAAAAGTCCGATGGGTGCTAAAATGGTTTCGAAAAAGTACAGAAAAGAATACACGAGGTTTGATTTTGAGAATGTCAAGATAGATATTATGTATTGGTGTTTAAGGGTTAAACTTGCATGTAATCCTCTTAATTTTGGGCCTTTATTAGAAATTACAGGTGATAAGGTAATAGTAGAAATAAGTAGAAATGATCCATTTTGGGGTGCACAATTCTCTAAAGATACTTCTGGTGTTTTAGTTGGTCAGAATATCTTAGGTAAACTATTAATGGAATTAAGGTCTTATTATAGGCTAAACAAGGGTAAAACAACAATTTTAAAAGTTGAACCGTTGGAAATTGAAAATTTTAAATTATTAGGTAATTCTATTGGTGAAGTAGTTAATATTGTATTATTATCAAGTATGTAAATCTATCAGATTTTTTATATAAAATACTTTAACTTCATAACATTATTTTAATTGTTATAAATTAGTAATATGGCTAAATATTATAGATATAATTTTAATGGTGAATTACTAGTTGTAAAATCTTTTGATGAATTAGTAACCTATTCTAATTATTTTATCGAATATTCGCTTGTTAGAAAAGGGGAAAAATGGGGTGTAGTTGATACTAAGAATTTAAATATTCTTATTGATTTTAAATACGATCGTTTAGGTTTAGATTCATCTTTTAATAATTCAGTTGTGTTTATAGGTTGGTTAGATGAAAAAACATATTTAATAGATGTCAATGGTGATGATCTAGTATCAGGTATATATGATAAAATTTATTTCAAACGCAATACAGATTTTGGGGTTTCTGTTAAAGACAATCTTTCAGGTATAATATCAATAGAAAATAAAATTATTTTTGAGCCTGAGTATACAGCATGTCAAATCATACAACAAAATCTCTTCCTTCTTCAAAAAGAAGGTATATATTTTTTAGGCAATGAGAAAAGAGAAATAATAAATAAGATTGAATGCCAATCAATATTACCAGTAGTTCAGTACACAGACAAAGTTGGGGTATTAACTTATTTTACTTTTAAATTAAAGGATAAATTTGGCTTATTAGATGCAAATCTCAATATTATAATACCTGCAAATTATGAAACATTAGAAGTCAATAAATTTGGCAAAATTTATGCTCAAATAGATCGAGCTGATTTCGAACTTAGTAATACTGGCCAATTTTTAAATAAATTAGAGCATACTTTAAGATATTCTACTTCTTTTGACTATATCAAAATTACAGATAATAATTATAACTATATAGTAAATAAAGATGAAACATATAAAAGTAAGCGTGGTATTTTAGATAATGATTATAAGCTTGTTTTACCTTTTGAATATGATTGGATTGATTATACTAATGGAGTCTGGGTAGTGAGGAAAGGAAGATCTGAATATATATTAGATAAAAATTATAAATTAATTCCAAACTCAAAATTCAATAAAATAGGAAAATTTGAAGAGGAGGGAATCGCTTGTGTACAAGATGAAAATTTAAAATATAAATTCGTCAATCAAAATGCAGAATTATTTTTAAATAAAAAATTTGACAATGTACAATTAGGAAGTCGTTCTTCGTTAGACTACTTATTTAACAACATTAATACAAAACATAAGTCAGGATTATGTGGTGTTAGTTTAAATTCAAAATGGGGGTATGTGGATTTATATGGTAAGTTAGTAATTGAATGTAAATTTGATGAAATTACTGAGTTTAATAGTAGAAATAATGCGATTGTTAAATATATGGGAAAATGGGGTGTAGTAGATATTGAAGGAAAGACAATAGTTGATTTTAATTTTGAAAATATTATTGACTACAATCTTGATTTAAAATTAATAGTTTGCAGAAAAAATGAATTTTTAGGGATGATAAATTTTGATAATATTGAATTGATTCCTTTTAGCTTTACCAATCTACATTTCAATGATACAGAAATAATTTATGGGTATTCTAAAAAACAAATAGCTAAAAGATTATCAGTACATAAACAAATCGAGCCAGTTCAACTATTAGAAAGTAAGCTACTTGAAAAACATAATACACTTTTGCATGAAGATTTACTTAGAGTCATGGTAATGGCAGTTGTAAGTGGCGAAGAAGATAATCTATCAAATAGGTTATATATTATTGATATCATTAGAAAAGATCTAAAATCCGCAACTTTTATTAGTGGTTATGCAGGAGGTGGTGTTTGGGATGAGTGCACATTTATTAATGAGAAGGAATATAATGGAGAAGAAGGGGGATTCACTATATTCGATTATGTTAGAGATGATCAGGTTATTAAGGGATTAGTAGGTGATTATATTTGTGAAATAGATGATGAATTAGACGAGTATCAATATAAATCATTAAAACATTTCAAAAATGTTGGGGATGAAGACTTGAAACTACTATATTCTGTTTGGTATAATGATTTGGTTGATTATTCTAATATTTCTAAAAATGATAAAAAACGTTTCAAGAAATTATTAAAGTCAACCGGAGGAATTTGGTGGAAGGACTGGAATTTTAATTTTTAAAAATTATATGAAAGAACAAATTATTCAATCTGCAAATAAATTATTTGAAATAAATAAAATTTATGATCATACATCTGTTAAAGAATTTTTGATTAATATAAAAGTATCAGTTACCAACCCAGCTGCTTACACCTATAACAGGTGGAATAAAGGAATGCAAGAAACCTGTGAATTATTTGAACATGTTGGGAGAAGTAGCTATAAGTATTTAGGCCCAAAAGAAATCTCAAAATATACTGGAGGGGTATTTCATTTTCCTCAAGGGATTTCGAAAATTCACAAAATTGGAAATTGGCAAGATGGCGTATTTGAATTTATCAATCCAAATATTCAAAATTTTACACAATGGAAAAAATCTGAAGATAATGGGATAGCAAGTGTAGATATTGATTCTGTTGTAACTTTTGAGTCAATTGATGGTAGTTTAATTCAAACTAAAGCACTAACCGATGAAGCAGTAAATGCAGGTAAAAGCTATGGAACATATATGTATATATTAAGTGATTCAAATCTGGGCAAGTTGATTTTAAATAAATGTTTAGGGGATCATTTTAAATTTGGTAATAAAGAATATAAAATAATTAAAATTCATTAAATCGAAGACCTTAATACATTTTATAAATTATTGTTATTTTGGAAAAAACCTTAAGCTGATCCTCTCTTAGAAAAAACAATAACTTATAGTGGTAAGTTTGCAGCGCTAAAATGGGATCAATTTGTGCTTTTTTCTCCAAAGTATACCTATTTTATTTTTACTTTAATTATAGTGTTTAATTGCAGTTTCTAGTCTTTTCTTTATTAAATCAACAACTTCAATAGGTGATATTACTTTAACGCTTGCTCCATATCCAAGGATGGCTCTAATAAGCTCCCCACTATTATAGACTGTCAATTCCACTTTTAAAACTTTTTTATCTTCACTTAGTTGATGTTTTTGATTAGACATTAAAGGTTGATCTATTACTTGTGAAATAGCGGTATTATAAAATTCTAATTCAAGTTTAATTGGCTCTGAATTATCATCTTGAAAGATTCCAAATATGAATTCAAAAAACTTTTTTGAATCAAAATCATTTGATTCAAAATATTCCTCTTCAGAATTCTTTATTTCAGTTATACGTTCCAAAGAATAAATTCGGGCTTTTTCCTTTTTAGAATGATCAAATCCAACTAAATACCAACGATTTCTAAATGCTTTTAATAGATATGGTGAAATAATTTTTATTTCAGGCTCTTTATTTGGCTTTTGATATACTACTGTAATTGAAGTTTTATTGAAGATAGAGTCAAAAACCTTTTCAATCCACTCGTAACCCTTTTTACTATGTGATATTTCTGGTTGTATATATTGAGTAACCACTAATTCCTCGCGATAATTTTCCTCTAATTTATTAGAAGTTCTATCAAAACCTTTTAAAATTTTTGACATTGCTGAATTATAACTTTTTATAAATTCAGTTGAAAATAAATTCTGTAATGTATGTGTGGATAATTCTAAATGCATTAATTCCTTTTCAGAAATCGGGAAATTTTTTATTGAAAAGTTTGGATCTTTATAATAAATTTCTCTATGTCTATCCTCTATTATAATCTCTGCAGACCAAAGTGAAATGATTCTTTGAATATCATTTTTTACCATATTAGAGCTTATTACATCATCACCCCCAAGTCTATTATGTATTTGAGCAAGCGACCTTGGTTTCCCGCCCTTTAAAAAAGCGTCAATTTCAAAATATCTCTGTAAATCAGGCTTTGGACTTTTATTCATGGGTACCTTTTTTTAGATTTTTACTAAAATAGTTGGATTTGAAATTAGGTTGCAATTGAGGTCTGTAGTTTTGTTCTATATTAAAAAACCTTAAATATAAAGTTACCACATATGAAGAAAATCACACACATTAATTTCAAAGGGAACAAAATAGTTAAATTAGGGAATAAATATTTTATAAACAGTTCTAACTGTTATAATTATATTGTTTTAGATAGTATAAAATATTATAATATAAAGAGAAAAGAATTAAGATTAATGGGTATGAAATTCCCTAAAAAGGAGGTTATTCCAATGACTGATGATGAAATAAATGAATTAAGAACACTACTAAGGGAGTATATAAAAGTTAACGAGAAAAGTATAGGAAATAAGATGGTTGAAATGGGTTACAAATTAAAAGGGTTTAACTATTGAGATTAAACCATAAACAAGTAAAATATAAATAATGAATACTAACAACAATTTCAAACAGGATTATGAAACCCTCAATCCCAATCAAAAACTGGCCGTAGATACCATAAATGGGCCTTTAATTCTGTTATCTGGTGCAGGGGCGGGTAAGACGACAGTAGTGGCTTTAAGGTGCTGTAATATCCTCCAAAAGACGGATATGAAGCCTTCTAATATCCTATGTCTAACCTTTTCTAATGCTGGGGTAGATTCTATGAAAAAGAAGCTTAAGGCTTTAATGGGAGAAGCTGCCGATCAAGTGAAAGTTTCCACTTTCCATTCCTTTTCACATGAAATCATTATTGAAAACAATGCGCCTGGAACTAAAAACAACACTTCAATCTTAACCCCTGGTCAAAGGTTCATGATTTTGGAGAAGTTGCTAGCAAATCCAAAAACTGCAGGTACTTTTTATGACATCAAACCGGCTTCAGCTAAAAAACTTCATTCACTACATAGCATTTTTAGTTTATTTAAAAAAGAATGTATTACTAATGAGGATATCATCTCCTATTCGAATCAATGTCTTGAATCGATACTACCATATGAAGAAGACTATTTATTAAAAAAGGGCGGGTTAAATGCTGAAGGAAAAAAGTTAGCTAAAAAAATTGAAGACTTTAGTAAGTCAATTATGCCATTATATAATGAATATCAAAACATACTAGAAGAAAAAAGTAAAATTGAGTTTCAGGATATGCTAAACGATGCGGTATATATTTTAGACACTAATATTGCGTTAAGACAAACTTTACAAGAGCGTTATCAATACATAATGGTAGATGAATTCCAGGATTGTAATAAAATTATGGTTGCGTTACTTGGCTTATTGATAAAAGATGTTGAATCCCCAAACCTATTTATTGTTGGCGATGAGCTTCAAACTATTTACCGTTTCCAAGGTGCAAATTTGAGCAACTTCGAATGGATATCAAATATGTTACCAGAAATTCAGACAATTGTTTTAGATACTAATTATCGAAGTACAACCAATATTCTTAACAAGTCATACGATTTAATAAGTCAATCTAAGCACATACATCCATTGAAGAAAAGTCCTATGATTGCGGGCAATACTAGTTTAGAAAAATGGCAAGATAAAACACCAACGCTTACATCATTCGAAGATCAAGAGCAAGAGGCGCATGATATTGCAGCTTCAATAAAAAAATTAATTAACAATACTGAAGCTGATGAAGATATAATTGTACTTGCCAGAAGAAGGAATGATTTAAAACCAATACAGAAGTGGTTAAAAATAATGGATGTTGAGTATAAGCTTAATTTTTCTAAAAATAATTTACTTGAAACAAAATATGGTAAAGCAATTTATAATACACTGATGTGTTTGAAGTTTATGGATAAAGATACTAAAGTTGCAGACGCATACTTTTGTGACTTATTAATAGAATCTGGGCATAAGGAGGCATTAGGGTATGCTTATCTGTTGTATAAGAAAGAAGATTCTAATTTGTCTTTTATGGTTTGGCTAGGTCTAATCAAAAACAATAAACGACTATCTGAAATTTCTACAATATCAAATGAAATAGTAGTAATGGAGGACTTAAAGTATATGGATTTAAACGATGAATTAGAAGGATTCTTTAAGAAGCACATCATTAAATTCAATAAAGAAACTCCAATAGCAATTATTTCTGATGAATGGGATGCCTTTGTTTCTCAGTTTAAATCAACAGATAATAAAAAGTCATTAGAATCCCTGGCCGAGTTACTTGAATACTACAACCATTATGAATTAAGTATTGACTTTGTAGATAATACTCCAAACAAGGCTAGAGTTCTATTGTCTACAATTCATGGAACCAAAGGACTTGAGTATGATTATGTCTATTTAATCTCACTTGTGAATTCTGCATACGAAGATAAAGGTGATGTATATGGGTCAATCAATGTCCCTAAAATACTGAACCGTTTTATAATGACAGAAGCAGAAGATACAGAGGATTTACTTAAGTTAATTTATGTAGCAATGACACGTGCTAAAAAGAACTTATTCTTAAGTTACTACAGAACAAGTTATTCTGGTAAGCCTTTAACCGTTTCATCTTTATTAAAGCCGTTAATAGATTCTAGTAGTATACCTGAAATCAAAATATATTCTTTTGAATTACCTCAATTTACAGGCACTAAAGCACCATTAAATTTAGATAAAGAATATTTGGCGTTAGTCAAAGAAAAATTAGAGAAGTTCCAGATATCTCCAAGTAGTATAAATAATTGGCTTGACTGCGAGAACAAGTTTTTCTATCATAATATTTGTAAGATACCTGGATTGCCATCCGCTCCAACTTCTTTTGGTTCTTTGTTACATGAGGTATTAGAGTATATTGTAGGTGGGGAACATCTACAACCTAATGCATCTGAAATTAGTAATATAGTTGATAATGTCTTTTTGGAATTTCAACATAGATTTCATCCATTACATAGAAATACTTACAGAAATTATGCCAAGACTGTAATAGTGAATTATTTAACTAATTACCCAATACTCCAAAAGCCATTCTATACTGAAAAACGGCTTTCAACAACATTAGGAAATGGAGTTAAAATTTTAGGAGTGATTGATCGTATTGACTCATCTCCAAATGGATTCCATGTTGTTGACTATAAGTCGAACAAGTTTGCTGAAAATATAGAGCCATTTATTGACGAAAATAATATAGGCAATGGATTTTGGAAACAAGCAACAATATATAAGCGACTTATTATAAACAATTTCCCTGATATAAAAAATATCACCCTTTCTTTTGATTACCTGACTTTAAATAAAAGAAAAGAGTTTAATAGCGAGTCAAGTGAAAATTTTGAAAATTGGTTATCAAGCATTTGGGAAGAAATTCAATCAGTTAGCTTAAATGAAACTTGTACAAATCAAGCTTGCGTTTACTGTAAAAAAAATTATCAATAAAATTATTAACATGTGCAGAACTATTTTTTTTCCAAAATACTTCTGCACATCTTGATAAAATATCCAAAATAATTTCAAGGATTCAATTTAACTGTCTCACATTTGTCCCCCTCCAAAATTTTAAAATAAAACTTTTCATATGGAAGAAAACCTACTAATCAACAAAGACCTAGCAGTTAAATTATGTAACTCCATTGAGTTAGTGTATAATTCAGCTAGTAAATTAAAGAGTGTAAAGGAAGAGGACTATGAATCAATAATAGAACATTTTGATATTATTGGAGATTTTTTTAAGATTAAAAATAGGCTTGGTATTCTTCTATTGTGTTATTTTATTAATAGAAGGCTGGTTAAAGGCAAGCCATCCATTACATTGAATGAGCTTATGACGGCTTTTGAGTGTAAACTCGTAGATTCTATTACTATTAATGAGCAATTAGAATATTTTAGAAAAGCTAAAATGTTATTATCATCTAAGAAAGTTTTCGGTAGGAAGGATGATATTGAATATACATTAACAGCCTCTACACTTAATTCAGTGCTAAAGGGTGACCCAGATATGTTAATTGATAAAAAGGAAGCTTCATTTACTGCCTTTTTAAATTTATTTCATACTGTTATTTATGATAACGAATTGAATGACGAAGATGTAAGCACAGAGCTAACTGTATTGATGGATGAATTTGAGCAGCTAGAAGAGATTAAGTATTTGAGGGGTGAAAAGCTTTGTCAGGAGGAATTAGCCATCTTACTATTTATTATTGCAAGGCAATTCATATTTGGTGATTCAAAGGTTTCAATGGAAAGAATATTTCGTGTTGCTATTAACGATAACTTTTCCAAGTATTATTATCAAAATGAGATTATAGAAAAAAGATGTCCCCTTTTAACAAACGATCTAGTTCAATTCGCTGCCGATGAATTCATGAATTTCTTACAAATAACAGATAAAACAGTTAAAGCATTAAATCTTGTTGAGAAGAAAAGCAATAAACAATTTACTACTGGCACAGACCTAGTCACACTCATAATGCCTGAAAGTATTAAGTTTCAAGAGGGCATGGTTTATGAGGATTCATTAAATATTGATTTTCTTGATCAGTTAATTAGTGAAGAAGGTTATATTAAAGCAATTAATAAATTAGAACAAGAAGGGGTACAGACCAAGCAGGTAGTTGCTATGCTCTCGGGGATGTCGGGAACAGGCAAGTCACAAACAATAAGAAATTTAGCATCAAAATATAACAGACCTATTTTGCAAGTTAATTTATCACAAGTTAAAGACGCTTTTGTGGGCAAGTCGGAGGCCAACATTTTTGAGTTGTTTCAGTGTTATAAACGAAGCCTAAGACATTTCGAACATTATAAAACAATTGATGGTATAAAAGTTGGTCCTTATGGAACAAGTATTTTATATCTCGACGAAATTGATTCGCTCATCCCAAAACGAAGTGCCACTGGAGAATCTTCTTCTGTAGGTAATATGTATTCCAATATGGTTGGTATTTTCTTAACTGAATTAGAAAAAGTAAATGGAATTGTTCTATTAGCGACTAATTTACCAGGAGCAATTGATACTTCATTCCACAGAAGAATAAATTTCAAGTTCAATTTTGGTTCTTTCTCTAAAAAAAATCAAGTCAAAACTTTACAATTATATTTTAAAGATTTTGCTCCTGAAGTTTTAGAAGAAGTGGCCTCTGATGCCGAATTAACTCCAGGCAATATTGTTAACATTAGAAAGGCGTATGTATTAGAAAGCATCTTTAAAGATTTTAATACAGAGAATGAGAAAAAAGGACTTTTATCTGATTTAGTTGGTCGAGAACTTATATTGCAAAAATCTACAAGAAATCCAATAGGATTTGTACAATAAAACTAAAACTATGACAAAAGACGAATTAGAAAAGATGTTTCCAGATGTTATGAGTACTAAAAGCACACTCACCTCGATTTATGAGATAGTTAATGAAGATAATGTTTTGGAGTATTGCAAAGTTGCCAATTCCCAATTTAATTTTCTTAACTATAATGAAAGAAAACATGGTTTTTACCTTGTTAATTGGAGGATTAATTTTTCAAACTTGATTTCATACACTAGTAATTCAAATTTAGATGAATTCTCAAATAATATAGAAATAAAACAATTTATTCAGTCGTATAATATTTCAGCTGAAATTCTATATAAAAGACTCGGATTAAAATATTAAAATTAAATAACAAATACATATGCAACCAATTATTTATTACATTCTAACCACAATCGCAGGAGGAATTATTACCTATCTGTTTGTAAAAACAAAATTTGACAAACCTGAATCTAATAGTACATCGGATTCTAGACTAGACCAAATCCTATCAAATCTAAATAAAATTGAAGGTGGGTTAAAACAAGATTTTCAAATACAAGCAACAGTCATAGCCAATATTGAAAAGGAAATTAGAGCACAGGTTGAGCAAAAAATCAATCTGCAAATAGAAGCTATCAAAACTGAATTTCGTGACTTTAATACTCATTTAAGAACAAAGTTTGAAGATTTAACCAAGCATCAGAAGGATCGTTACGAAGAAATTGAAAAAAGACAAAATGAACTTATTGTCTCAACTGATAAACATTTAACAGAATTAAGAACAACTGTTGAGGAGAAACTTCAGAAGACTTTGAATGAGAGAATTTCACAATCCTTCCTATTGGTAGGTCAACAATTAGATCTTGTACAAAAGGGCTTAGGAGATATGCAAACTTTAGCACAAGACGTAGGAGGTTTAAAAAAAGTATTAAGTAATGTGAAAATGAGAGGTGGTTTTGGGGAGGTTCAACTATCCTTATTACTTGAACAAATTTTAGCACCAGATCAATACGAATCCAATGTAAAAACCAAAAAAGGAAGCAATGATTTAGTAGAATTTGCTGTTAAACTCCCTGGGAAAGATACTGAAGGAAGCGTGGTTTACTTGCCTATGGATGCTAAGTTTCCTAAGGATGTATATGAAGCTTTACAAGATGCGTATGAAATAGGAGAGCCGGATAAATTTGCTACAGCTCAAAAGAACTTAGAGATCACCATTAAGAAAATGGCTAAGGATATTAGAGATAAGTATATAGACCCACCAAATACCACGGATTTTGGAATTATGTTTCTTCCATTTGAAGGCATATATGCCGAGGTAGTTAAGAAAGCAAGCTTATTAGAGGAAATTCAAAGAGATTATAAAATAATCATAACCGGTCCAACCACTTTGGCTGCAATTCTAAATAGTTTACAAATGGGCTTTAGAACACTAGCCATACAAAAGAGTAGTAGTGAAGTATGGAAAGTATTAGGTGCGGTTAAAAAGGAGTTTGAAAACTTTGGAGGATTAATTGGTAAGGCACAGAATAATATTCAAACTGGTTTAAACCAACTAGATGAAGTGCTTGGTGTTAGAACTAGAGCCATAAATTCAAAATTGAAAAATATTAATGTTTTGGGTAATGATGAACCACCTACACTACTTAATGATTTAGATACTACAAACGATGATTAAATGAAAATTAATATGGAATCAAAAGTAATGACCTTAGATAAAGCAGAAAATGTAGTTGCATTTCCTGAGTTTGCGAATGTACTAATATGGCAAAGTTGGCATTGCTATACTGATATAAATTTAGATGCCTTAGAGTACTTAGTTACTAAAAGCTCAAGAATATTACTTCCTAATGTTAAGGAATTAACAGAGGAAAAGAAATTACTTCTTAGAGGGTATAAGGGTCCTTTGGTAATTGGTGCAACCATCTAAAATGAATGCGAACTTATTAATAGGAAAAAATAGTGATGGAGAGGATCAATATATTGATTTAACAAAAGTCCCTGTTTTGATAATTTCCTATTGTGAAGAAGAGCAACTAAAATCTATTTTCAGCCAGTTTAATTTATTCAATTTTGTAAATAAGAATTACTTAATAGCAAATACTAGATATTTAAATGATTGGGAATTGAATAAGGATCATTTTCATTTATTTATGAGAGATGACCCTACAATTGAATTCGAGACTAGGGCTGATTTAATTGATCATTTGTTAAATGAAATTATTCATCGACAAAAGGTTATGAAGAAGAAAAAGATAATAGATTTTGAAAAATATGTCTCCTTAAATACTTGGAATGATATAAAGCTAGGACATCAGTTTCTCATTGTAGATGATGTATGGGATATAATCATTTCTAAGCCAGTAAAGCTAGGGCTGAACTTTATGATGATTATACTATATGGTCCAATAGTGGGCATACACACCATATTCGCAAGTGTTATATCATATAGAAACATATTAGAACAGCTAATTAATCAACATCCTATTTTAACTATTGAGTTAAGAAAAAAGTATGGGTTCCCTGAACCTAAGAAAATATCAGAGCTAGGCCAAGAGTTAATATTTACTCCTGAAGGCTTTGTTTATTATAAAAAAAGTGCCATCTCAGATTTACTGAAGTACTATAAGATCTAAGATTTAAATAAAACTAATAACTATATGAAAACACTCGTAATACACCCAGATGATAAAAGCACAGATTTTCTTTGTCCTATTTATCAAACCATTGAGGATAAAACAGTTTTAAGAAAAGGGTTCATTAAAGAAGAAGTTGCAGAACAAATTAAAGCTCATGATAGAATAATCATGTTAGGGCATGGAAGTCCAGATGGTTTATTTGCTGTAGGACAGTTTAAAACAGATAATGCATATATAATTGATAGTAGTTTAACAGATATATTGGCAGAGAAGGAAGAGAATGTATATATCTGGTGCCATGCTAACAAGTTTGTTGAAAAATTCGATTTAAAGGGTTTTTATACTGGAATGTTTGTATCTGAAATTCTTGAAGCCCTATATTGTCAATTACCATTGGTAGAGCAAGAGGTTGTTGATGAATCCAATGATGGGTTTAGTAGAATTGTTTCAAATTATATAAATGAGTCTAAATCTTGCATTTACAATAAGACAATAGAGGAGTACCAGATAATAGCAAATCGAAACTTAGTAGCGGCATATAATATTGTTAGGTTAAATTCAAAATAGAAGATAAGTTTATTTAAAGAATTACCTAAATTACATTACAAATATTTACCACTTCGTTATATAAAATTATAAAATGAAAAAACTTATAAATAAAAAGAATTTAAAATTCGTAGCTCATGTTGCTACGAGTTTAGAAGGGTTTAATTTACTAACCGCTGTTGAATTATGTATAGATGAATGGTATTTAGGCAATCCTATTAATGAAGATTTAAAATATAACGGGGTAGCTAAAGATGAATTTAAAAAGTTGTTATTTGGAAAAGAATATAATACAAGCGGGAAGACATATAAAAGTGAAATTATGGTAAAAACCTTAATTGAGTTTTTTGAAGATCACATTGCTTCAAAGTATATAGAAATCCAAAAGTTTGTATATGATTACTTAGACAATTTAAAATCCAATAACAAACAAAGTGTATATATTCCTGGAACGGATTTTGAATATTCTGAATTTCATATGGAACATGTAGATGAATTATTAGATTTAATTAGAGATGTTATTACTGATTGGCATTTTGGTTTTGATGATAGAGTATCTAAAAATAAAAATTCAAAGAAAATTAAAGAAACTAAAGTTGTAAAAAAGGCTACAAAAAAATCAATAATAAAGAAAGCAATTACTAATAATTCAAAAACAATTATTTTATGAGCTACTTAACCAATTTATCAATTAAAGATATCGAAGAAGGGCCAATTCCATTAAAAGAAATTCTTGCTAATAGTTTATATTACCCTGCTTGTGATACAGATGGAGGTGTTGTTAAGGATTGCAACACACTAAATAAAGCATTAGGCATAGAGAATTTTATATATTGTGATTATACCTCTGGTGAAGAAAGATTTAATGAAACCATTAATTCCTTCAGGGGGTATAAGGCAATTGCAGTTAGAAATTTAAGACCTAATGACATAACGCCAAATGGTTGGAGCCCAATAATGCCTCCAGGTACAAATAAAGAAGAATATCTTAAATATAAAGACTCATATAAAAAGCCTTTTGCAAAATGGGTTGTATATCAAAAAGAGAGCCAAATGGATGAAGATTTTGGGCCTAACCGCTTTAGCTTAGTATATATTGGTGGAGAAGGTATTGCAACTTATCAGGCTGTTTATTGGTCTAATAATGCTTATCCAATAGCTTTAGCCATAATACAACCAGGTACAGGATATGGGTTAAATTGGTCCGATTTTACACAACCAAATACTCATTTACATTGGATTGTTACAAATAACCCTAATAAGCAAATTCCAAAACAAATCTATTTTGGTGGTATTGGTAGTAATGATAATTATGATGATTTAAATTGGAATGGGTATGAAAAAGTAAGAGGTATAAATCGATATTATGATCAAGCCCAAAAAGGAAGTGGTTATGTTAGTGTTTATGAGAGAATATAAAAT
>Ga0194037_1000760_pt1 | contig 24954 bp, 23 predicted proteins | sample JunL306m_MetaG_FD_148653 | JGI IMG/M metagenome (GOLD analysis project Ga0194037, IMG submission 148653) | Anoxic zone freshwater microbial communities from boreal shield lake in IISD Experimental Lakes Area, Ontario, Canada - Jun2016-L304-6m | ecosystem: Environmental > Aquatic > Freshwater >...
ACAACAGGGTGGCTCAGCGCGCACTGGAAGATAAAAAAAATGAAGCCATCGACGTCTGGTTCAATAAAAAGATCCCTTCCTATTTCATTCGTATCGATGAGGAATACAGGAATTGTGAAGAGATGAAAAAATGGGTGAATATCGCAGATGCGCCGGTTAAAAATTAATGCAAGCATCAACGGGTAAAAATAATGATGAGCGTTCCGGTGATATCGGAACGCTTTATTTTTGCGGGGGAATGGATGGATTGATGGATACACGGAAGACACGGATTGCTGCGGATTTGCACGGATCCTTTTTATAGCAGAAAAGTATACTGATCAAAGAATTATTAAACCAATATTTTGATAGAGAAAAAACAAATATCAACAAGAGAAGAGAATGCGATACTGGTCGGGTTGATCTATAAAGAACAAACCGAAATATTAGTTAATGAATATCTGGATGAGCTTGCTTTTCTCGCCGAAACAGCCGGAGCCATTGCCGTAAAAAGATTTACACAAAAACTTCCTCATCCCGACAGTAAAATATATTTAGGGAAAGGCAAACTAGAAGAGATCAGACAATTCATTTTATTGAAAGGCAATATCACACTGGTGATCTTTGATGATGAACTCACCGGATCGCAGATACAGAATATTGAAAAAGAACTGCAGGTTAAAACCATCGACCGAAGCGATCTGATCCTGGATATTTTTGCTGCCAGAGCAAAAACAGCACAGGCAAAAACGCAGGTTGAATTGGCCCAGTACCAATATATACTACCCCGCCTTAAAGGGATGTGGAAACACTTGGAACGGCAGGGAGGTGGTGTGGGAACAAGGGGTCCGGGTGAAACCGAGATCGAGACCGACAGGCGTATCGTGAAAGATAAGATCAGCTTATTACGGAAACGCTTAGCCGAAATTGACAAGCAGGCATTTACCCAGCGGAAAGACAGGGGTGAATTCATTCGGGTAGCCCTGGTTGGTTATACCAATGTCGGCAAATCAACCCTGATGAACCTGCTCAGTAAGAGTGAAGTGTTCGCCGAAAATAAATTATTTGCTACCCTCGATACCACCACCCGTAAAGTGGTGTTTGAGCAAACTCCTTTTTTATTGAGTGATACGGTTGGATTCATTCGAAAACTGCCCCATCACCTGGTAGAAAGTTTTAAGAGTACCCTTGACGAAGTGCGGGAAGCCGATGTATTGTTGCATGTAGTTGATATTTCTCATCCGCAATATGAAGAACAGCTGGTGGTTGTTAATAAAACATTGGCCGAACTTGGGGCCGCTGAAAAACCCACCATTACCATCTTTAATAAAATGGACAAATATGAAGCAGAAGCATTTGATCAGTGGCTGGAGCCCGAAGTGAAAATAGAAATCCTGAACGATCTTCGTCAACGCTGGCAAACAGAAACCAAGGGCAACTGTGTTTTTGTTTCGGCTACAGAAAGAACAAACCTGGATGCATTGCGTCAAACCATATTGAATTCAGTACGCGATATGTACCGCATACGGTATCCATACCGGGCCGAATTTTTTTATTGAACACCTTTTCGATATGTCTTTTCCCAACCATATTCAATGGCACAAGTTTGCAGAAAGCACGGCGGAAATACCTTTTGCTGCTAACGGATTGGCAACCGTTACGGTGGCCGGGAAAACCATCTGTATAGCAAAACATCAGGATCAAGTGTATGCCTGTACTCAAAAATGTCCACATGCGGGCGGGATAATGGCTGAGGGCTACCTCGACGCCACCGGAAATATCGTGTGCCCCTTGCACCGGTACCGGTTCAGTATTGTAAATGGCCGCAATACTAGTGGCGAAGGATATTTTCTTAAGACCTTTCCAATTGAATTCAGGTCCGACGGATTGTATATTGGCTTCTGAAAAACAGGCTGATCTGAATCTCCTCAAATTATATGGGATTCTTAAATAATGTAAACCAACAAAGTACGATTATAATAAATATTTAATATATTTTAACTTAATTTATTTGTATATTTGTTACCCCCAAAGAATCAGTTCGTACCTGATTAGAGTGCATTGAATACCGGATTAATTAGTAGGATATCCAAAAAAATGTTAAAGCCGGGTAATATTTGGACTGCTATTTCCGTTATGTGATTGAGTATCATATTAATTACCCGTCCTAATCAGCGTCAGTTTTTTTAAAACTTGGCCGCTTATGAAAAAAAAATTACTTTTTTTCTTCTTACTTACTGCTTTCTTTAATCAGCTCATAGCGCAAGCTCCATTGTGGGAGGAACAGAATGATTTTATCAATGGTTATGCCAGGGTATTTCATATCGACAAGTTCTCCTTTATCAATGAAGAGCAAAAGCTTATCAGTCCGTTTGTTTTTGAGGATGCCAGAAATTTCTATACAGGACTTGCCGCCGTAAAGCAGCATGATAAATGGGGCTTTATCAATACAAAGGGTATTTTAGTAATTCCCTGCGAGTATGATATTGTTTTCGATTTCAGAGAAAGGGTATCTGTTGTATTTAAAAATGGTAACTGGTGGCTACTGGATGCATCGGCTAAACTTGGTAAAAAACTGGATATCTCAGTATGTTATGGTTTTAAAAATGGGAAAGCAAGTATTGATAAAGACGGCCGTAAGGGTTCAATGGACCTGGCAGGAAATATAGTTTTTGAAAAAATAAACCCTACCCTACTTCGGCCTATCATTCCTTACATCAATGGTATTTCTACCGCTTCTTGTCCAGACAATCTAGATTTTAATTTTGGAAATTTTACCAATTGGAAATGTTTCATTGGTCGTGTTGATTCTGTAGGAAACACCAATGTGATCACGGTTAATCCATCGCCGGCAACCCCTGGCAGGCATACGATCATTCCCAGGGTCATTCCTTCGGCGATTGATCCTTTTGGATTATTTCCTACCAATCCTCCCGACGGAAGTGCTTTTGCATGCAAGCTGGGAAATACACAAACAGGGGCTCAGGCAGAAAGGATACGGTATACTATTCATGTACCCACCAATGATTCTAATTTTTCATTCAGATATAGTTATGCAGTAGTATTTCAGGATCCAGGACACACTTCCTGGACGCAACCCAGGTTTACTGTAAAAGTATTAGACTCGGCTACTAACAGCTATATCAATTGCGCTTCTTTTGAGTATATCTCCACTTCAGGATTACCTGGATTTACCCGATCAACCGTAGATACTTCAGTAATTTTTAAACCCTGGTCACCTGTATATATCAGTCTTAGAGGGCATGCGGGAAGAACAGTATATCTGGAGTTCACCACAGCCGATTGTGTTCGCCGTGCTCACTGGGGGTATGCCTATATGGATGTTGAGGATTTGTGCGACAATCCGATCCAAATGAATTATCAATGTGATAGTCCGCACACGGCAACCCTTACCGGCCCTCCCGGATTTCAATTTTATAACTGGTGGGATTCTAGCTTTACAACAATCGTAGGCACGGGTCAGCAGTTAATTCTAAACCCGGGTCCTCCGCCCAATACCTTGTTATGGCTTGAACTGATTCCTTATAATGGTTACGGTTGTGTGGATACGATTCCTATTCGGTTAAGAGGATCTACTACAGTCCATTTCGAAACATCTGATACACTTGGCATCTGCGCTCCGCATAGTTTTACTTTTTATAATCATATCCTTCCATCTATATCAGCCAACTGGAATTTTGGCGATGGTACAACGGGTACCGGAGATACCGTAACGCATGTGTATAATTTGCCGGGTACATATATTGTGCGTCTAACCGTAACAGATGCAAGTAGTTGTACTGGTGTGGCGGTAGATACGATACGCGTCATTCAGCCCTCCGGAACATTTACTTATGCCGGCGGAAATTTTTGTAATAATCAAACTGTTCAGTTTACAGCCAATACCAATTATATTGACAGCCTGTTCTGGGATTTCGGAGATGGCAGTTTTTTAAATACTACGCTAAACACAGTTTCGCATACTTACGCACAACCGGGCATTTATCTGCCTCACCTGATCATTAAATCAAATTATGGCTGCCAGTTCTTATTACCCGGCATCGATACCATTAAAATTGAAAAATTATTACCCGGCTTTCTGAATAATCTACAACAATTCTGTACCTATACTACTGTTTCATTTTCGGATACTTCTCATTCATTCTTTGGTATTGGCACGCGGGTTTGGGATTTTGGTGATGGTACTACGGGTGCCGGAATTAATGTTAGTCATACCTATACCAGCACCGGAACCTATATTATTAAACTAGTGATCACCGGCATTACAGGTTGTAAAGACAGTGTTGTGCATAGTGTTTATATAAAGGTGAACAATAATCCTGTAGCGAGTATTACCGGTATCAATGCAGCCTGTGTAAATACATCAGTAATTTTTACGGGATCAGCAGTTTCAGTTGATCCGGTCGGACTTTATAGTTGGACATGCAGCAATGGTGCAGTTGGAACAGGCACTACTTTCAGTACCAGTTTTAATACAGCTGGTAATTATACCATTACACTGATCACGACTACAATTTATGGTTGTTCGGATACTATAGTACATCCCATTACTATTAATCCATTGCCTACGGCCAGTATTGTCGGAGCGAATGCAGTATGCTTGAATGCGCCTTCACCGAATATTACCTTTACCGGAGCGGGTGGAACGGCACCTTATACATTTACCTACAATATTAATGGTGGGGCGAATCAAACGATCAGCACCATATCTGGCAACTCGGTTACAATAGCTGCACCAACCAATGTAGCAGGAACCTTTGTATATAATTTGATCAGTATCCAGGAGTCATCCTCAACCAATTGTTTTCAATTGCAATCGGGCAATGTGATTATTACAGTCAATCCATTACCAACCGCAAATATTGCTGGAGCAAATGCGGTATGCTTGAATGCCCCATCACCGAATATTACCTTTACCGGAGCGGGTGGTACAGCACCATATACATTTACCTACAATATTAATGGTGGTGCAAATCAAACGATCACTACCACATCAGGCAACTCAGTAACACTTGCCGCACCAACAAATGTAGCGGGCACATTTACTTATACGCTGATCAGTGTTCAGGACGCCTCATCAACTGCTTGCTCACAATTACAATCTGGTAATGTGATCATCACAGTTAATCCACTACCTACAGCAAATATCGCTGGGGCAAATGCAGTATGTTTAAATGCACCATCACCGATCATTACCTTTACCGGAGCGGGTGGTACAGCACAATATACATTTACCTACAATATTAATGGTGGAGCAAATCAAACGATCACTACTACATCAGGCAACTCAGTAACGATTGCCGCACCAACCAATGTGGCTGGCACGTTCACGTATACCTTGATTGGTGTACAGGACGCATCGTCTACTACCTGCTCACAATTACAATCGGGTAATGTGATCATCACAGTTAATCCACTACCTACAGCAAATATTGCCGGAGCAAATGCAGTATGCTTGAATGCGCCATCACCGAATATTACCTTTACCGGAGCGGGCGGTACAGCACCTTATACATTTACCTACAATATTAATGGTGGAGCAAATCAAACGATCACTACTACATCAGGCAACTCAGTAACGATCGCTGCGCAAACCAATGTGGCCGGAACATTTACTTATACATTGATCAGTGTTCAGGACGCATCATCAACTGCTTGCTCACAATTACAATCGGGTAATGTGATCATTACAGTTAATCCATTGCCTACGGCCAGTATTGCCGGAGCGAATGCGGTGTGTTTGAATGCCCCATCCCCATTGGTTAGTTTTACCGGAGCGGGTGGCACAGCGCCTTATACATTTGCCTATACTATTAATGGTGGTCCTGTTCAAACCATTTCTACTACCACAGGAAATTCTGTTTCAATAACTGTACCTACCAATACAGTAGGCGTATTTAATTATGTATTACAAGGGGTACATGATGGATCTGCAACATCCTGTACACAATTACAATCAGGTAATGTAAGCATTAGGGTTAATCCATTGCCAACGGCTAGTATCAGCGGACCCGTAACGGTTTGTTTGGGAGGACCATCACCGACTGTTACTTTTACAGGTGCAAATGGTACCCCTCCATATACTTTTACTTATAATATTAATGGAGGTGCAAGTCAAATCATCAATACCACTACCGGTAATTCGGTCAGCATTTCAGTGCCGGATAATATAGCGGGCTTATTCAATTATTTAATGGTTAGTGTAAAAGATGCTTCTATAACTGCTTGTTCAAATCCTCAATCTGCCAGTGCGTTGATCACTATTCATCCAATACCGATCGTATCTGCGGGAAGCGACAGGAATCTTTGTAAGGGATCTTCAGTTCAACTTAATGCAACGGGTGCTGCACAATATAGCTGGACACCTGCTACCGGATTAAGTTGTACCAATTGTCCAAATCCTGTGGCTAATCCGATTGATACCATCCAATATATAGTTCAGGGCACCAGTGCTTTTGGTTGTGTAGCGCAGGATACCATTAAGCTGACCTTGATCAAACCATTCCCGATGCAAGCGTCTCCTTCGGATACTATTTGTCAGGGTAATTTTATTGTGCTGAATGCATCAGGTGCCGATCATTATATTTGGACACCTCCTGTGGGACTTACCCGTTCTGATATAGCATCACCCAGGGCTGCACCAACCACTACTACCACATATCAAGTGGTGGGTTATGATGGATTTAATTGTTTCAGCGATACGGCCTATATTAAAATTACGGTAGGGCCTAAACCTACAGTAGACGCAGGAGCAGATCTCAACCTGGCAACAGGCGATATCGTAACCTTGCATCCGATCACCACCAATGGTCCTATTACTCAATGGTTATGGGAGCCTTCGGCCGGACTCAGTTGCAATACTTGTCCGAACCCGGTACTCACCATTCATGACAATACCAGCTATTGGGTAACTGTAACCAACCAATTCAATTGTGTGGCCAAGGACGCTATCAATATTGTTACCTTCTGTAAATCGGCCCAGGTATTTATTCCAAATGCGTTTACGCCTGATGGTGATGGACTGAATGATGTGTTGATGGTAAGAGGTAAAGGGGTCAGGGTAAATTATTTCCGCATATTCAATCGTTGGGGTGAACTGGTATTTGAAAAGAAGGATTTTGACCCCAATGATCCAAGGTATGGATGGGATGGAAGGGTTAGAGGAATACCGGCTTCACCCGATGTGTTTGTGTATACCGCTGAAGTAATGTGCGATAACAATGTGGTTCATGTGTTCAAGGGCAATACCACAATTCTAAAATGACAGAAATGAACAGGGTAAAATTATATATAAGTTTTATGCTGATGCTGATAGCAGGGATACCAGCTATAGCACAAGACATCAACTTCTCGCAGTTTTATGAATTGCCGATGTTGCGTAATCCTGCCCTGGCAGGGATATTTGCCGGAGACGTTCGGGTTACCACAGCTTATCGCAATCAGTGGGAAAACGTAACGGTTCCTTATCGGAGTTTTGCCCTGGGTACCGAGTATAAAAAATCAATCGGTGAAAATTCGGATGATTTTATCACGTTTGGATTTCAGGCCACCAGTGATGTAGCGGGTGATTCAAGATTGAGTCGTACACAGGTATTTCCGGTAATGAATTATAATAAATCATTGGGAGGCGAGCGGGCTGGTTATATTTCGGCAGGTATTATGGGCGGTGTGGTGATGCAGCATTTTGATCCGTCTAGGCTGACCTTTGATGACCAGTTTGTAAATGGAGCATACAGTGCTTCCAATCCTACCAAGCAGGTATTTACTCAAACCGGATTTTCTTATTGGGATGTTTCAGCGGGATTAAGTTATAGTAGTGTGGCCGGAAAGAATATTCATTATTACTTGGGATTGGGTCTATTCCATATTACCGAACCAAAAGTGGCATTTCAACAGCAGTACGATGTAAAAATGAATCGTAAATGGATGGTCAATATGGGATTATCGGTGCCACTGAATGACCAGAATTCGCTGATCGTATATGGAGATTATTTTATGCAAGGGGGAGCTCGGCAGGGGCAGGGGGGAGCCTTATTTAATCATGATCTTTCGCAATTTGAAGATGAAAAGATCACGATTGCTGCGGGTATGTTTTACCGGGGCAAAGATGCCTTTATACCTGTGGTAAAGTTGAATTATTATCACCTGGGTCTGGGCATTACCTATGATGTAAATTCGAGTAAATTAAAGACCGCATCGCAGTACAGGGGAGGGTTTGAGCTTACCTTATCATATAAAGCCTATCGCAATAACTACAATAGTTCGTCAAATAAAGTAAAATGTCCCTCATTTTACTAAAAAATGTCCTATTTTTGCCATCCAAATTTTTACTCCTCCTTAGCTCAGTTGGTTAGAGCATCTGACTGTTAATCAGAGGGTCATCCGTTCAAGTCGGATAGGGGGAGCCACACTAAAAGCCTTTCGCTGCAACGAAAGGCTTTTTCTTTTATAGTCAATAAGTTAGGGGGTAAAGTTCATTGTATTTCAGGGTGAAAATAGGGCAACTAAATCTCAGTGTAATTTTTAAAATTATCTAAAATCATCTGCCAGCCTTTTTGTTGAAGTTCAATTGAATTTTCTTGTTCTGGCTCAAATGCTTCCGTTATAATAGTACCCAATTCTGTCTCTTCAAAATTTACTGTTAACTTTCTTCCATCACCTAATACAATTTCAATTATTTTTCCGGTTATGATTTGCTGATATGTACCCCAAAAATCAAAGCTCAATGAATTATCCTTTGCCTCCATGGTATAATGAAATTCACCTCCTTTTATGAGATTATTTTTGGCATGAGGACAATACCAATCAGGACTTGCAAAATTCCAGTTTACAATATGTTCCTCTGTGGTCCAATATTGCCATACCTTATTAATTGGTGCATTAATGGTTGCATGTATTGTAATGAAGCTCATTAATTAAAAATTTAGTATGCAAAGAAATGTAAATAAATCTAAAATTAAAAACCCGGGCCCGCCATATTTCGTTCAATATTATAGGTTATATAAAACCTTAATTTTCTTTGCATTGGTTCCTGTATTTACAAACCATCTTTCTTTGGCAGATAATTGAAACTTTAAAAAAACTATATTCTGGCAGAAACGAAATCTTTTTAGTAATTTCCTATCAGCAATTATCATTTCAATATTAAACGTAGGCTATGCCCAATTTCACACTCAACATCAACAACAAGGACTATTCAGTAGAAGCCGAATCAGATATGCCATTGTTATGGGTGCTTCGCGATATACTCGATCTTACCGGTACAAAATATGGCTGTGGTGTTGCCAGTTGCGGCGCCTGTACCGTCATCATGGATGGGAACGCGGTGTTTTCTTGCCAACGACCGGTTGGAGCCTGTGTGAATAAAAAAATCATTACCATCGAAGGCTTATCGGAAGACGGCAACCACCCGGTTCAAAAAGCCTGGCAAAAAGCAAGAGTACCGCAGTGTGGTTATTGCCAGCCCGGGCAAATGATGCGCGCAGCCGCAATGCTCGGGAAAAATAAAAAGCCAACCGACGAAACGATCAGCTCGGAGATGAGCAATCATCTTTGCCGATGTGGTACTTATCACAGGATCAAAGAAGCGATCCATATTGCAATTGAAGAAATCAATAAATAACCGTACTCAACTCTGTATATGAAAAAAGAAACGATTGGGCGCCGTCAATTTATTAAACTCAGTTCCATGTCGACAGGAAGTTTAATGATTGGTTTCATGGTTCCGGGCTTACAGTCACTGGCACTTCCTGCCTTCGACTGTGAATTCTTTCAACCCAGCGCCTATTTAAAAATTGATAAGAAAGGGAAGGTCACTATTTATGTAGGCAAACAAGAATCCGGACAGGGTGTTGATACTGCATTGCCCATGATCGTGGCCGAAGAACTGGAAATTGATTTTAAGGATGTGCATACCGAGATCGCTCCCTATGGAACTTTAAAAGAAGGGGAACATGATACAGGCGGTAGCCAAAGCGTGATGACGATGTATACCCAACTGCGCAATGCAGGCGCCATTGCCAAATCAATGCTCATCACGGCTGCAGCCAATGTTTGGAAGATCAATGCATCTTCCTGTGCTGCGGATAATGGCGAAGTGGTAAACACCAATTCCAATAAAAGAATAAAATATGGAGCGTTGGTATGCCAGGCTGCGCTGTTGCCGATCCCCAAAGAAGTGACCCTCAAAAATCCAAAGGATTTTAAACTGATCGGCAAATCAACGAGCCGAAGCAATTTAAATGAATTGCTTACCGGCAAAACCAAATACGGAATAGATATTAAAGTGGAGGGAATGGTATATGCGGTTGCAGAAAGATGCCCGGTGTTGGATGGTGTATTGGTTAGTGTAGATGATACGGCTGCAAAAAAAGTTCCCGGTGTGATTAAGGTCGTGAGTTATAAAGGTACCGGCGCTCCAATGCATGTGCGTGCAGGTGTAGCCGTAATTGCTACCAATATCTGGTCGGCCATGAAAGCAAAAAAAATGTTGAACATTACCTGGGACGAAGGCAAAAAGAACAAAGAAACTACGGAATCACTTTTTAAAACATTTGAAGAAAGATCGCGGCTCAAACCACAGATGGAAGTCTTTAAAAAAGGTGATGTAACAAAATTTTCCGCTAAAAATGAGATCAGCGCAAGTTATTCCGAACCCTTCCTTGCTCATGCAACCATGGAACCGGTAAATTTTATTGCATCGGTGAAAGCTGATAGTTGTGAATTGTGGGGCGGCTTGCAATTGCCCGACTGGGCGGTCAATACCGTATCGAAGGAATGCGGATTTAAAAAAGAAAATATAAAAGTTAACCTGGCCTTAATGGGTGGTGCCTTTGGGCGCAGACTGCATTTTGAATTTGCCATAGAAGCCGTAAGGATTGCACAGCAAACAGACAAGCCGGTAAAATTGATCTGGGAAAGAACAGACGATATACGTTTTCAGCCATACCGCCCGGCAACTTATCATGTATTAAAAGCCGGGATCGATGACAACAATAACCTTGCTGCATGGCAACACCATGTATTGGGTACACCGGTGGCTTATATGACCGATGGCCCCGGGGCAAAGGATGCTGCGGAAATGGATGGTGCTGATGCCGGATTTTGTTATGATGTGCCCAATATCAATACCGGGTATACAGGGGTAGATTTCAATATCAATCGCGGATGGTTACGTTCGGTAGATATCTGTGTGAATAGTTTTCCGGTTGAAAGTTTTATAGATGAAGTGGCACTGAAATTAAAAAAAGATCCATTGCAGTTTCGTTTATCCATGCTGGAAAATAAACCCGATTTTAAAACAGGAGATGCTCCCGGTGCTGCGATACAATCGCCGGCAAGGGTTGCAGGCGTATTAAAATTGGCGGCGGAAAAAATTGGCTGGACAGAAAAAAGAAAACCCAATCATTTTATCGGACTGGCAACCCATTCTTTCATCTTTGCCAAATCATATGCGGCCCATGCTATAGAAATTGAGTTGCTGGGCCCCAAAAAATTCAGGATCACCAGGGTGGTGGCGGCAATTGATTGCGGACTGGTGATCAATCCGGATGGTATGTTAAATCAGATGGAAGGTGGATTTGCATTTGCATTGACTCAGACATTGAAGGGAGAAATAACGGTAAGCGATAGCCGCGTGGTAGAGGATGGATTTTTCAGCTATGAATTATTGCGCTATGATGAAATGCCACCCATTGAGATTTATGTGGTCGAAAATAAAGAAGAACCAGGCGGAGTGGGTGAAGTAGGATTGCCTACCGTAGCTCCGGCTTTATGCAATGCACTGGCCGCTGCAGGGTACCGACCCCGTAGCTTACCTATACGCAAGGAAGGATTTACCTGGGTGTAAGAAAATATACTACAGCTATAAAATGAGCGCCTGTTAAGTTGGGATGATAAGACTGTACTACATTTATTTATTCCACCTTAGCACGGCTTCCGCTACTCTTTTACCCAGGTCTTCCCCCTTCTTTAGAAAATGTTCTTTTATCGGGCCATTGAATGGTTCCTCAGCAGTAATGGCAGAGGCGCCAAATGCCGATTCCCATTTACCTCCTCCCACTACCACCATTCCGAAAACCAACATAGAGTGTAACAAATTTACCTGCACCAATTCTTCTCCCGATGATATACCCCCGCCGGTAACAAAAACGGCTCCGATCTTATTGGCCATAGCCGCATTCTTGAAAGGCCATTTTTCAATAAAGGCCAACACCTCAGGCGCTGGGTTTGCATTGTATACCGGACTTCCAAGAATAATGGCATCGGCATTCAAAAGATCTTGTTCTGTGGTTTCAGTGATCGACTTCATCAACAAGGAAACGCCTTTCACAGAAAGAACCCCTTTGGCTACGGCCTCAGCCAATTGTTTTGTGTTATTTGTTTTGGAATAGTAAGTGACAAGTACCTGATGGTTTGTTTGGGCCATCGCAATAAAACTAAAAAAAAGCATTACTACACCGATCAATAAATTTTTCATTTGATGAGTTTTAAAATTTGAACTTACTTATTTAATCCATTTCCACTGCTGAATTATTTTCTTTCTTGTAAGAAGCCGAAGCTTCCATAATTTCTACAAGCAATCCTTTATCCGTTTGTATTAACAATAGCCGAATAGAATGATTTTTTTCCTGCTTTAAACTGAATGCCCTCGGGATGAAAATCCTGGCCATTGATCTTCAACGACCGTAGGTTTACCCTGGGCAATCCCTCTACCCGAATACCGGGTGTAAACACCAACTTCCAAACATGGTTGCCAGTACATTGAATGGGTTGGGAAATATCGCTGATTCCTGTTCCGGATAATAATGAAGAAACGACTGATTTTTGGGTATTAACAATATTGAATTGTGCGGGTATAAAGCTTACTGCATCTGTATTGCCGGAACGAATGGAAAGCTCCATCGTGATTCGACTGGCATCTTCATCTACATGTATTTTTTTACTTTGCGGATATCCGTAACCGTATTTTTGGGGTATCATAGGGATCAATACCGGTCCCATCATTCCTTTACGATATTCATTCTTAAGCTGTACACTGACCACTGTGCCATCAATTGAATCGATAAATTCCACAGGGACCTCCCCTTCTTCAAATCGCTTTAATCGGGTATTCACCCGGTATCGTTCTGTAGTAATATTAACGGGACGAAGATGATCCACAGGCTCGCTATAGATCCTGGTTTCATACACCGAACAACTGCTGAGGGTGTTGAAGACCATGGCGATGAGTAATAATCGAAGACAGTTCCGAATCAGATTATAATAAGCTGATGCGCTCATTGAAATGTTTATAAACGTATTTTCATTTTGATTCATTTCCTATGAATTTTAAAAGAAAATGTATTAATACCAAATCAGGCATTTAGCTTTTATTCTATTTGCTTCTTATTATATCCACAATATCCCCATTTTCAAGCACTTCTTTATTTGCCCCCTCAATACCTACGGTAAACATGGCCCGGGCCAGCTCGGTAGACTTAACACTAATTCCTTTCCCCAATAATTTAACGATCGGATAAAGGCCCCTGAATAATTGATAACTGAAATTGGGTTCTTTCCTGGGCGAAACCGGATAAATATATCCGGGCCGGAAACTAAAAAAGGAACCGAACCCCATTTTTGATAAATGATTTTCTATGGCCCCCTTGTCTTTGGCAAACATGAGCTTGCTTTGTTCTTTCCTGTCGGCCCCCTGGCCACTAAGCAAACAGAACCTAAGTCGGGGTGAGGTCTTATATAATATTGTAGCCAGTGCAAGGGGATAATCCACCGTGATCTTTCTGAATACATCACGAGGTACCGAGCCGGTATACACGCCTACACAATAAAAAACAATATCTATGTTTTCAAAAACAGGCAGGTAGTCTTCATAACGCATAAAATCTTCTACCAGCAACTCGGTTAATTTTTTATGTTTAACGGCTGATGGTTTCCGAACTAGGGAAATAATTTCACTGATGCGATCATCCTGCAAACAGATATCGAGCAACAGACTTCCGATCATACCACTGGCCCCGGCGATGAGTACTTTATTGTTCATATGATAAAGATAAAATATTTTATTGCGTTGAAAATCTTCAATTGCTGCATTGAAAATTGGCGAACCAAAAATTACGCTTCCCTATGGGTAATAATGCTAATTTCATACTCAATAATAAAACCCGATAACATGAAGAAGGCATCATCAAATTCAGGAAGCAGAAAAATGAATAGAACCATCCTCCTTTTTTTGGTTGCCTCTTTTTATTCATTGATCGCTTTTGGTCAGCCCTTTGTAGATACTCATGTTAAAAACAAATGGGTGGCGCAAAATATTTTTATTGGTCTGCCCGCTGATACCACCACCCCTCCAGCTTTTAATACCATCAGGGATCAGTTGCCACAGCCTTATTGGACCTCGAGGCCCGATGCCATACAATGCTATTGGAGAACCTGGGAGATCGCGTTTTCAAACCTGAAAAAAATATACCCCAAAAGCGGCTTTGTTTCTCCGTTCATTGACCCGGCATTCAATGGCAATATTTTTATGTGGGATTGCAGTTTCATGACCATGTATGGAAAATATGCTATGCCGGTATTCAATTTTCAAAATACGCTGAATAATTTTTATGCCAAACAACATGCCGATGGTTTTATTTGCCGCGAAATAAGGGAAAGCACCGGCACCGATTGTTTTGAACGATTTGATCCCTCCAGTACCGGTCCCAATATTATGCCCTGGTCGGAATGGGAATATTTTTTGAACTTTAATGACACGGCTCGATTAGCAAAAGTGTTTCCGGCATTATTAGCCTACTACGAATGGTTTAACACCTATCGTTCTTGGCCCGATGGTACTTATTTTTCAAGCGGATGGGGATGCGGCATGGATAATCAACCCAGGATGCCCGATAATTTTAATGCGGGATGGAGCCATGGTTTTATGTCGTGGATCGATATCAGCCTGCAACAAGTATACGCCGGATCGGTATTGATCAAGATGGCCAATAAGCTGAACCGAAAACCCGATGTAGTTTCCATTGAAAAAGAGATAGTAAGATTAAATCAATTCATTAACCAGAATATGTGGGATGATAAACAGCAATATTATTTTGATCGATATCAAAATGGTACACTGTCTACCGTAAAAAGTATTGCTTCCTACTGGGCATTATTATCTGGCACATTACCCGAAAACAGAAAAAGTTCTTTCATCGGTCATCTAACGGATACGGCTATGTTTGCCCGGGTGCATCGTGTGCCTACGCTATCAGCCGATCATCCCAATTTCAATCCCGATGGAGGATATTGGAATGGAGCTGTTTGGGCGCCTACTAATTATATGCTGTTGCGTGGACTTACACAATATGGCTACGATTCGCTGGCCTTTGAGATCGCCAAGAACCACCTCAATAATGTAGTTCAGGTATTCAATACCACGCATGATATTCGAGAAAATTATGCACCGGATAAGGTACAGGGGAATGATGGGAAAAATTTTGTGGGTTGGACAGGCTTGGTGCCCATCGCTGATCTATTTGAATATGTATTTGGTATTCGGCCCAATGTTCCTGAGAATTGTTTGGTTATGGATGTACGCTTAACCGATGAGTATGGTATTAAACAATATCCTTTTGGCAAAACGGGTATCTTGGATATTGTGTGTAAAAAACGCGGCAGGGAAACGGATAAGCCGGTGGTAACTATTAATAGCAATACGGCATTGAAAATAATATTAAAATGGCGGGGCGGTGAACTGGTTAAGCAAATTGCAGTAGGGAGTACGGTTTTGTAGTAATGATGGTTGGTAGTTGTGTTTCATTCAACTATTTTCAACCATCTTCAACAACATTCAACTTCTCCGAGAGCAAGCTAGAACATAAAGATCTAAGTTACCAGCAAAGGCAGTATCGGCTCCAGATCAATATCATTGGAGTTTAATGGAGCGATAGCGCGGTTATGCAGAATGGTATTCAGTTTTCTGAATTCATATTTCTCTACAAATTTAGTGAAGGAGTTCATGATCATCCGCGACAATTCATCGCGGTCGATCACCTCTTCAAAGTCGATGACATAAGAATCTTCGCCGATATACTCTAATACCTGTTGTCCATTCCATACAAACTCGCATTTGAACCGGCAGGCTATTCCCTTTTTGGTTGGCGCTCTTTTCTTCTGCACTTGCAGGGAAACTTCATGTTGAATGGGTTCATCGTCTGACACACGCTGTGCAGGTGGCTGATAAAGCCATTTTGAAACTACCATTTCTGTCTGTTCGATCATATGCGTTGGAATAGATGTGGAAGAAATAATTGATTAGCAAAATTACGGGATATGATGAAAGCTACAAAAGGTGCGGGGAAGGTTTAGGGTTTAAAGTTTAAGGTTTAAAGTTTAAAGTTGCGTGCATTCACATGTTCAATAGTGAGTGCCAAATAGAAGGTAATGGATACACGGAATACACAGATCTAAACGGATATCCACGGAAAAGTCTTAAATATCCGTTTCAATCCGCCGCATCCGTGTATTCCGTGTATCTATTTCATCCGGTATCTCCTTCCCAGCAACGTCTCCTGCAAGTGACGTTGCGTCTAGTTATACGCAACGTCCTCGGCCAACGCACAAATCAGTAGAGAGACGTTGCTGGGGAAGAGAAGGTAATGGATACAGGGATGGAAAATGGATACACGTAATACACAGATCTAAACGGATATCCGCGGAAAAGTCTTAAATATCCGTTTCAATCCGCCGCATCCGTGTATTCCGTGTATCTATTTCATCCGGTATCTATTCAAAAAAAAATCAGCCTCTTTTCGGAGGCTGACTTTTAATACTGTACGAAAATCAGCATTAAAGCGGTGTTTCAGATTAGAAGGCCCAAAGCCTGGTAATATTGAAGCCGATAACGAACTGACCTTTTGTATAATCATTTTGATTGTACACATTGTTGCTTTGTGGCACAATACTGTAGTAATTACCTGCAAAAACCTGGAACGCATGAGAGTCGGTTGTGGTTTCCAGTCCGAAAGAAATATTCGGATGCGGGTTATTAGATGGATGTTGTGTAAGCGGTTGATCGTAGTTCACTACCAAAGAAGATTTTGGAGAGAACTTATAACGACCCATTACAGAAACAGCGAGGTGTCCGTTTTTCATCAGATTAACAATTTCTCCTTTGCTGTTCACGTAGCCTTCTACGTTATTGAACCAAGAAAAGCTGGGTGCTACTTGAACAGAGAAATGATCTGTTACTTTACGGGCGATCAGCACTTGACTGAAATAAGAAAAGCGGTGAACACTATAGCGGAAATTGCTTTTATCCCTTGTGTCGATAACCACATTTCCATATACAGAAACACTCACCGGAACACCTTTACTTTCTGTTTGTTTCAGCAAAGCATATTTGGCATTCACATCCACCTGCATTCTTTCCTTGGTTAAACCGAGGCCTACATTCAGGTTATTGCGTACCACATAACTAAGTCCCAGACGGATATTGGATGGAGCAAAGAATCCAAAGAAATCTTTGATACCATTGTTTACCTTACCGAACCTATGCTGGATAGCCATTTCCAGCGATCCTTTTTTAGGCACCATTACAGTTTGGTTATCCAGTAACCAGATGCTTTCAAAAGTGTTTTTTGCCAGCCGTACTACTTTCTTTTCCGGAACTGCCACAGCGGTAGAATCCTGGGCTAATACCGGGCCAGCACAAATAAATACCAGGGCTGTAAGGATACAGCTTCTGATAAGCATTGGCACTAATTTTTTATTGATTTTTTTCATAAAAGTTTTGTTTAGTTGTTATTAGCTCCTTGCTTGATCCAAGCAAGTACCAGGGCATTGTAATCTTTGTTTAGTCCACCGGGGGGCATTTGTGTGCTTTTCTTTCCAGTTAACCATAGATACAATTGACTTCCCTCCGGATTACCGGTATTTAAATAGTTACCAATTTTGAGTGAGTTATAGGCATTAGCCGCGCTCAGATCGGGCGATTTACCACCAGTGGTATGACAGCCGCTCAAACTGCAACTTTTATTGAAAATGGGAATGATGTCGTTCGAAAAGGTCACCGTTCGGGTAATGGCTGGACCGGAATCAAGGATCACTGTTTTATCCTTATAGCATCCCGGCAGCAAAAACAGAACCGCACTACTCATCAGCACAATCCCCATTATTGTTTTATTGCTTAACATGATTTTAGTTTTTTTTAAAGTTGGCAATAACGGGCATTCCTATTTTTTAAATTTCAATACCAGGTTTGGATTGATTCCATGCTGGTAGTTAGAACTGTTCCAGATGGCAACACCAAATGGTTGATCTTGCAAACTTGAAAAATCAACATCCTGAGCCAGTGTGTCTGCAGTTTTTAATTTACGTTTGATCTCTACTACCCAACCAGTGCCGGTATATTTAGATACACAGGTAATATCAGCCCTTCCACCGATCAGTGGAACACCAATTAAAGAAGCAATGGCTTTTGGAGCAGTAGCACCTGTTGCAGTGCTCATGTTTCTGAGATAATCGCTACCGGTTGTTGGATCGATGGTAGCGCCACCACTTAAGGTTAACACACCTGCAGAACTAACACCCACAACTTTTTTGGCAGCACCGCTAACGGTATCAGCGATCAAAATAAAATTGGTATTAGATCCTGGAATAACCCAGATAGGTACAGCAACAGAAGCACCTGTACCATCTAATTTCAGGTTTTGCGAGTTACTCACTTCGCCCTGTACCGGAGAAGCGGTATAGTTGGGCTTGAATGGCCAAGTTGCTGATTTGGTTCCATCAGGAACGATACCATCTACGTGACGGCCATTAAGATTACCACCGGTTAAATTGGAAATAGCTTGTCCGCCAGCATAATCCTGATAATTATCATCAAGCATACTTAACGTTGCGTCTTTGCTCATATATCCCAAACGACCCCACCACATATCAATTTTTTCGTTAGGTCCGTTGGTATAGTGATTGCCACTGGCTGAGTTAGAAACCATTGCAGCTGGTGTTACAGAATAATCAAGATATGGGCTGAACACGTGACAGCTGGCATAACAAGATTGAGCTGGAAATTTAGGAGTTGAATTGTCTACATTGAATAAGAAGGCCACTTTATCTTCGCCCCATCCCTCTCTTGTTAAAATACCACTTCCGTCGAATGTTTTGGCTGATGGTTCTTTTTGCCAGCCGGTTTTGCCGGTAACATTGGCAGCAGGATCGAAATACCAGGGAGATACATTGGTGTTTTGTGTAGCATCAGCCCATTCCAGTAAGAAATAAATGTTTTGATCATCGAACATTGACCTGATGGTTGCAGGATATTTTTGTCCGATATAACCGGTGAATAGTCCGTTACCAGCATCTGGTACCGTTGGTGTGATGTCTAGCTTTTGAGCATTGCTCCAGCCGCCATCTACTGTTCCATCAATGGTGGGTGCGGTAGTGGTAAACTGAGAGAATAGTTCATTTCCGTTAAGTGCAACAGGTGTGTCCAGTACCTGGTTGTCTTTTGTACATTGTGTCAGCAGCAGAGCTGTTCCAACTAAGGCTGCTGAGAGTGTAAATAAAGATTTAATTCTTTTCATAAAAGTTAGTTTGAGATAAATATTTGTAAAATGTTGCTTAGAAATATTCTTTTCAGTACCCCTGCAATTATTGCTCAGCGTCATCAAGAAAGATCGCTAAACAACATTTTACGATTGGTGAATTCCGGTAGTTCCGGTTTTTGTTATTTAGCAAAAGTGCGTACATAGTTAATGATCGACCATCTTTCAGTATCAGTCAGTTTTTTGCTGAAAGTAGGCATTGGTTTTCTTCCTTCTGTCATTTTCCAATAGAGTTCTCCGTCGGTTTTCTTTTTGAATTCTGCAGTACTGAAATCACCTGCAAAAATGTCGAGGTTACCGGCTTTTGTACCATCACCTTTACCGGCATCTCCATGGCATGATTTGCAATTTTTGATATATAGTTCTTTACCATCTTTAATAGATACGGCGTCAGATTTTACCGGATTTTTTACACTAATGGCAGCAGCAGGGGCTGGCCAAGGTAATCCGTTTGGTTTTTTCTGAGCAGATACAGATAAGCTAATCAGTGTCATGCAGATTACTGCAACAAAAAGGCCCATTAATTTTTTTGCTTGTTTCATTGTTTTTTTTGTTTTTAAATAGTAAAAGATATTTGTTTTAATTATAGTTATAGGTGATAAAATTGCCATTTTAAATAACCTCTTTGATATCGTTCAAAAAGGCTGCCAAATCAGTCACATAAAGGCACTTTAACATATTAAATAGCTGCTTCGGTCGCCTTTTTAATTTGTTTGCCAGCCTTTTTGATTCTGAACAATTGGAAGATCAGCCAGAGTACGGTTCCCCATACGCCGATGATGAGTCCTATTGACACAACTACCAGTGTCATGGGTGCTTTTTCTCTTGAAGCGGATAATGATCTGGCTCCCCATTCACTGAGTTCTCCTTTAGGTTTAGAACCCCATTTCGCCGAGCCTTCTACCTCTACAGAACCATAGATTTCATCCTTTTCAATTTTTACTACCATATTAATGATACCGTCTTTATCACCTGGCAGGTCCATTGGAAAATTGATCAGCGCTTCACCCAGTGTATCAGTGGCAACAGCTTTTCCAACAGGCAACATGCCAAACATGCGTTTTACATACAGATGAATTTCGGGTCCTTTTACCGGCTTATTATCTGAAAGCACGGTGGCTTTTAGTGTTTTAGTGCTATCGGTTTGTAAATAGGATAAACTAATGGTAGCTGTTTTGGTATCCTGTGCCCAACCATTGGCAACAGATAGGCAGGAAAGCACCAATAGGAGTATGATTCTTTTCAGGCTTATTCCGCTTGTATTATTTCTTGTATTGTAAACCATAATATTATTTTACAGGATTATCCATTTCTTCCAATTCAATGCCTTCGTTTTCCAGGGTTTCCCAGATTGAAATGATCGGAAAGAATTTTGAAAATACGGTGATGATCAACATTACCCCGGCCAGTGAAGCAGAAACGATCGCTATTTCGATCCAGGTAGGGAAATAGATGGTCCATGCTTGTGGCACTCCTTGTATTGGAGTATAAGGGTGCAACATGATGGGCGTAACGATCAGGTATCTTTTAAACCAGGCCGCTACTACTACAAAAACAGCAATGATTGCAATCGGTAAAGGCTTTCTGGCTCTTTTCCAAAGCAGTAATAATGCAGGTAAAGCCATCCCGAATATTTGTACCGACCAATAGAGCGGAGCAAAATGACCGGTAAACAGATCGTTCAATAATTTTCCTTCGGCTCCGCGCATTTTATAGGCGGGTACCAGGTATTCATTCAGGTTGAAATACGCGTAGATCAGGCAAAGAAAAACAAGCAGTTTACCCATCTGGTTAAAATGAACTTCTGTTAAGTATTTCTGTAAACCATATACTTTTCTGAAGGCAAACATGGCAATGATCACGCAAGCGGTTCCTGCCTGAAATGCACCGGCAACAAAATAGGGACCAAAATTGGTACTATCCCATCCCGGCCTTAATGTAGTGGCAAATAACCAGGCGGTAACGGTATGGATAGAGATCGCCAGCGGAATGATCAGCACGCAGATCACTGCAATACTTTTTTTCATCATAGACCATTGCTTATGGCTTCCATTCCAGTTCAGGGCAAGTACTTTATACATCCAGCGCTGCCATTTTGGTTTTTCTGTTAACTGGTCACGGCAAAGGGCGATACCCGGTAACAGCGGAATGTATAAGAACAACACACTCATGGTGAGGTAGGTAGATACGATGATCACATCCCAAACAATGGGCGATTGAATACGGCCATGGATGAAGAGGTTAAGTACCCTATCCGGCCTTCCCATATCCACGATGATGATCAGACCTGCAAACAGCACACCGGATACTGCAATGATCTCGGCAATACGGGTGATGGGCCGATACCAATCGAAACTGGTGAGGCGCAATACAGAAGAGATCAGGGCGCCTACTAAACTGATGGCGACAAAGAAAATGAAGTTGGAAATATAGAGTCCCCAGGAAGCGTAATCCCTCATTCCGGTAACCTTCAATCCGTTCTTTAACTGGAGATAATAAGCGTAGCAACCGATCAGGAAGATAACAGAAAGAAAACCGATCCAAAGCCAACCGGCCCAACCGGTATGCCTTAATGGACGAAGCACTACTTCACGAATTTCTTTACGGTGCTCCCGTTTTTCTTCATCAGTTAAATGCGCAATATTATCAGCTCCAAGATGTGCGTGTTGTGACATGCCTTGTGGTTTTATTCTGTACTGTTATGAATTTCTTTATCTTCTTCAAATGGGAAGTTCCTTTCTACCGGAGGTAAATAATATACCCTTGGTTCGGTTCCTAGTTCTTCCAGGTAACGATATCCACCCCTGTCGCGGAGTAATTCACTCAACCTGAAAATATCTTCACCATTGGTTACCACATCTTCATTTTCGTCGCCGAAGAAGATGGTACCATTCGGACAAGAAGTAACGCAGGCGGGCAATTCGCCTTTCAAAGATCTTTCCGGACAGAAATCACATTTTTGTACGGTGCCCATTACCGGGCCATTTTCGCCAATAGGAGAATGACAGGTGCCATCTACACCCGTGGTAGCCTTACCCCAGTCTTTACCCCAGTTGAAGCTTCTTGCACCATAAGGACAGGCAGCCATACAGAAGCGGCAGCCGATGCAACGTTCATTATCGATCAGTACAATACCATCTTTTCTTTTAAAGGTGGCATCTACCGGACAAACTTTTGTACAAGGAGGGTTATCACATTGGTTACAACCTTGAACCATCCAATAAGGAGCGGTAAGGTTGGTATCCTGCATCTTGATCACTTTTAAAAACTCAACAGGAGCAGCACGATTATGCGCTTCCTGACATCCGGAAATACATTTTCTGGCGTTGGCACATTTTGCCAGGTCGATCACCTTAATGAATTTGCGCCCTTCAATGCCTTCGCGGGCAGCAGCATTGGAAGCAGCTGTTTCGGAAACATGTTTAGTAAGATGGGCACTATCAACCTCTACCAGTTTACCATCGGCGGTCATCACCTTTACTTTCGACCCGGTATCGGGGATAGAATCACCGTATAATTTTTTCTGAACTCCCCATCCGGTTAATGCCGCACCGCCTGCAAGCAGCCCAAACTTCAGGAATTTTCTCCTTTGGGAATCCTCTTTGTGTGTTTTTTCCATGATGTATATTAATTATCTGGTATAATTGAGTAAGAGACTGAAATTCAAAACCAATCAAGGACAGTTAGCTGAATGAAAATATTTAATATATAGGCTAAATAAATTACAAAAAAATGTCATCAATTTTAGGCTCATGCTCGTTAGCAAAATAACCCACGAAAAGAAGATTTCTGCATGAGCCGGGTCACTTTCAAATATGATTTAAATCATAAGCATAGGGCATTTCATTGATGCAGAAAACCAATAGGTTGGAGGGGGAAATGTTTAAAACGTTTAAGGGTGTTGGGGAGTGTTTAAGGTTGGATGTACTGCAAACTAAAAACTATGAACTTGGCACTATCCTGAAAACCCACTCAAGTTTTTAAAATGCCCATTCAGCTGAATTTTTTCTTTCAGTGATTGCATGCCGGCCATTACGGGCAGTACTTTGCTGAGGTGGCGTTTCAGGTATTCCTGTCTTTGTAGTTCGTGAAGCAGTTCCAGTAATTCGTATTCTTCGGTAAGTGATAAACCCATATGGTGTGCCAGTTCGTAGCTCCATAATTCCTCATCCGGTTTTTTAAAATCCTTACTCACCTGCATGGATGCATGCAGTTGGCGAATACCAGTGATGAGCGTTTGCATCAGCAATCTTTTTCCTTTTTCATGATTGAGTGGATAGTTTACGATGGCGCCGCTGTATAATTTTTCAGGTAGTTCTTTGATCGTTTCCAGTATCCTGAAGATCTTGATTCCTTCGGTACGGATATCCATCCTTCCATCCTCGTACAGTTTGCTGATCTCGAGTACCTGTACCAGACAGCCCATTTCACAGATACTATCATTGATCACAGCCGGGATACCGAAGGGTTTTTTCGATTGCACAGCATCCTGGATCAGCTGTTTATAACGGGGTTCAAAAATATGCAGGTTCAGTGCTTCGCCCGGATAAACCACAATGCCCAGGGGGAAAATGGGGATGAAATTGGTCATGGGGCAAAGATAAATCAAGCGGGAGGAAATAATGTTTAGGAGTTGAGGGGTTGAGGGGTTGAAACTGGTTGAATATTGTTGAACATGGTTGAAGTGATTCCGTTCCATTTAGAGATCAACCATGAACTAAAAACTATGAACTTGTCTTTCCACCAACGCTTGCCTACCAAGTTATTCTGTCTCGACGGGGTATTCAAATCCTGGCCTATTGTGTGTGGGTGTGAGACCCCGGCGCAGAACAGTGCCTCGATACTTTTGCTGCCAGGCTATATATCTTTATAATGCAACGGTGTAAAATGTTTAATATCTCCTGTTTCGTAAAATGAAGCACTACTATATTCGTAATCAGTAAAATCGAAGTCTCGGAGATGAAGACCCCGTCGGGACAGTGCAGCCCACAGACTAATTTTTATTAAGCTCATGTAGATACTGATACTTCAAGTAAGTATAACGCGCCGTAGTACACGCGATTTGTAATCCTTCTCTTCCATCCAAAAACCCCAACCGGAAAATATAATTTTGAAGAAAGGAAAATACAGGAGATAAATATTGTTTTAAAAAGCCGGATTTTTTATCCTGTGCCCGATATTTTTGTGCATTCAGTTTTGCATAGGCCACTGTTTTTTGTTCATAGTCTTCCACCGAATGCACCGTATAATGAAGAATATAGCCAGGCAATAACCTGATCTTCGTTTCGGGTCCCAGCATCAAATTTTCATGTACCGCCGCTTCATTCCATATCACACGTGTTCTATTGAATAATCGGATATGTTT
>Ga0194037_1000761_pt1 | contig 24940 bp, 22 predicted proteins | sample JunL306m_MetaG_FD_148653 | JGI IMG/M metagenome (GOLD analysis project Ga0194037, IMG submission 148653) | Anoxic zone freshwater microbial communities from boreal shield lake in IISD Experimental Lakes Area, Ontario, Canada - Jun2016-L304-6m | ecosystem: Environmental > Aquatic > Freshwater >...
TCTACAAATGATAGATCTCTTTCTATCCATATTCTTTACCTTACAACATCCACAACATCATCAATTTCTGACTCGAAATCTCGGCTTTTGTAGCCCTCATGAATTATTCAGGATAAATATATTTTTCATTGCTATTGAGGTATTTAGCTGCTTTATTTTTAAGTTTTCGATAAAAATAATTGAGACTGGACTCACGGAATTGCTGCAGTTCGAGCGGAAGCGTAGGATCATCAAAAATCTTATTCAGCATCCTGAATCCTTCGATTCCCTGCTCTATTGGTCCCCAACTGTTTGTTAAATTAGTTTGATGAAGCCTCCATGCTGTGAGAGGATTTGTTGCTGAATAACAAAGAGAGAATCGAGCTGCCAGACGAAGAAAAAGATCGTTGTCCGCACCAGGCCCAGCATCTTCATCGTAATAACCAATTTCTTCAAGAACACTCTTTCGGGCAATGAATCCAGGTCCTAAACCATTTAGTTTAGAGACTTCAAGAAATGCATCGGCTTTATTGATTTCTCCTGTTTTTGGGAAACGGGATACAATTTTGAGTGTATTTTCATTTTCGTCGATAACGCGAAAAGCAGTTGCAATCCAGCCGATATGAGGATGTTTTTCTAAGTTATGGACTGCAAAGGAAAGCCAGAATGGCCCATAGAGGTCGTCATGATTAAGAAGGCTGACATACTCACCTGTTGCATTCTTAACAGCAAGATTCCAATTCTTCACTGGACCTGTGTTTGTGTCATTCTGGTAGAAACGGATTCGGCTATCTTGAAAAGAGTGAACAATATCAGCCGTATTATCTGTTGATGCATCATCATTTACTATTATCTCAAAATGCTGGCATGCAGAATCCAAGACACTTTTTATTGTCCTATGAATAAATTTACCAGCGTTATAAGATGGTATACAGACACTTACTTTTACCATTTACTGAGATCATCTTTAGGGCATGAAAAAAAACTGTTATTTGAAAATCTGCCAATCCTATTAAGATCATAAACCGTTTATTTCTGACCCGGCGGTGACGTTATTGTTTTTATCTTTACTTGGATTGGGCATCTGTAAACTACTGAATTATGCTCCAAAAAGCTTCATCACGAACAGATCCTTCCCTGCGAATTGGTAAAAAAAACTTTTCGTTGAGAAATGAGGCTACTTTTTTGTATGGCCCGCAACATTCACCGTTTCGGAGCCCTCTTGTACCAGCAGGATGCGAAACGACATCGGGGGCATTCCCCTTTGCTGCAACACCTTTTCTCAGTCATAATGCTGGCCTTCTATGAAGGCTCTCTGAAAAGGATATTTATTGAGTGAAATAAATATAGGCTTTTCTTGACTTCTAATGCTAATAAACAACGTCCCCTAGTTTTTGAGGTACTGTTAAAATTTTCGGCTGAACTAACTTTGTTTCTTTACTCCCAAATATCTTTACTCTTAAAGGTTTAAGGATAGTTGTTCCCTTTCTTTTTCCTGATGTTCCCGAATTTTCTGCCGTTTTTCTTTCCGTAACCGTATTTCCTCTTCACGTTGTTTTTTCTGTTCAGTTTGGAAGCGCTTTGTCTTTTGAAGTTCCTTCAATGACTTCTTGTTAAGCTGGTCAGCTAACTTTTTAAGATATTGCATGTTGGGACGATGCAACATGGGATATTCTTCGTTGCGGACAATGGCCTTTTTTGTGCAAATCGGGGCGGCTGGTTTTGGCATACCGGCCATTGTAAAGAATTTTTCAATCTGCGGTGAGACCTGCTCATTTGAAAACTCGTATATCAGAGGAAGGTTTAAGGCATTGTACACAGAAATCCATCCCTGATTGCAAGCAGGGTCGTTTGAACGTAATGAAAGCTTGGGATTGAATTGATACCAGCCTTTTGTAATGCGTATAAACAGTGCTCGATTGTATGCATAGTCGCGCTCGACTTCGTTGCGGGCGAGAACTCCTGAGAGATACTGACGTTTGTTGCGTTCAGGGTAAACAACATTTACTGGCAGATGCGCCCATGCCTCAAGAATGGATCGAGTATCGAAAGCCCCGTAAGCATTCCGAATCCGGTAGGTGAAACGGGATTTAAACAGTACCCATAGTGTTTGAAAAAGAAAGTATTCGGAGAGATGGCGGTCGAGGCGTTCAAGACGATCGCCTGTATTGACGTCAACGCTTGGAGGAGCAAGCAGTTCATACAGAGTTCCAAAGGTTCTCCGGGCATAGTCGGGATCGCGGAATGCTTTGCGCATTGCCCAGTGCAAGGCATTGTAGCCATACTGGTCCGCTTTCTCCCTGTCTGCACCCCTATCGAGCAGTGCTTCTGTCAGAGAAATATTTCCGGCTGCTGCAGCCGCCATGAGTGACGTCTGGTTCATTGGAAGCCGGTGATCGGTATCATGCTGGTCACATTGCTTTAGAATATTCTTCGTCTGCTGGCTAAAATAGGGTAGATAACTTTTTCGTCCCAGGATTTCCAGCTGGTCTTTGAAGCTTTTTTTAGTCTCGAATTGTACATCCAATGCGAGCATTTCTGCCAGATAAGGCTCGTCATGACAGGTTGCATATTCGTACAACTGCTGTTTGTGTTTATTACCTGGAGCTTTTTCACGGAATACCTTAAGGAGTGCCTCCCTTACATGGGATTCATCAAAAACCGGCCATGGTGGTGGAGTTTGTTTGAGAATGGTCTGGCGGATAGCTTCGGCCTGCTCCTGTTTACCTTGCAGTTCAAGCTTTCTGGCCTCTTTTTGCCACTCTTCAAGTGATGATTGTGCAGCTTCCACTTTTACTTCTCCCTCGTCTGCAAGGTCAAGCAGGCTGAAAAGCCTGTGCCCTGTATCGGATTCGATGATAAAGATATTTTTGATCGCCCTGGTCAATGCCACATAAATCGCATTGACAAAAAACTTGTAGACTTCAAGTGACTTGTCGCTTTTGTCTTTTGCTCGACGATACTGGAGGGTTTCGCCGGCAAGTTCATGCTTGCTAACGCCTTCAACAATTTCGTGAAACTCGTTTCTATGGCCGGAAACAAACCGGTACAGCACAATATTTTCATATTCCAGCCCCTTGGCTTCATGAATCGAGAATAACAAGGGGGTTGAAAAATATTTTCGTGCTTCCTGCTTGTCTTCGTCGCGCATAACCAAAACTGCAAAACGAGTTGATTGTTTCGTTTTTTTATCCAGCTCACGTTTTACCGCGTCATTGTCGGCCATCAACGCTACCTGGCCGGGTTCTCCACCTACAGCTTGTACGAGATAATTACTCTCTTTGTCTATAGAGCCAAAACGTTGCTGCTTGATTTTCAGGAGTTGATTGGCAACACGGGTAGCTTCTGTTCCGTTACGAAAATTTGCCGTAAGTATACTCATCTGTTGCTGCCCGACAAGGTTAGGGTCATTCCAGAAGAGTGTTTTTACCTGGCTCCATGAGAAAAAGTTAGGATGTACGATCTGGTTTGAATCGCCGCAAAGAAGGAAATTTCCTTGTTTTTTAAGGGTTTTAAGCACCAGAGAAAGCTGCGCGATTGTCAGGTCCTGTACCTCGTCAATAACAACAAAATCATATCGGGGTTTCGCCACACAGTCATGTACGACAATATTCAAATCGAACAGGCCTTCTTCGGCAAGCCATTGACAATATTTACCGAACAACTCATAAATCTTGTTGCGCTGTTTTTCTCCAAAAATTGATTGACGAATACCAAGTGAAGAATACTCATCGCGGCTGAGGATACCTCCGTCACCAGCAGTAATTACACCGCGGATTTCCTCGAATGCCTGGTGGGCATCAATACCTTTATACGAGTTCTGCATTCTTGAGAACCACTTTGAAAAATCGCGCCAGGTTGCTTCACGACCAACAGGCACCCTTATTGATTCAACGAACTCCCGGTATGAAAGAAAATGTGCATCCTGTCTTGTGTGCTCAAATCCGTGAGCATAGTACAAGTTTCGGGCATTCTGAGCGAGATAGACTGAGTGAGTAACATAGAGTACCTCGCCTTCTGCATGTTTCAGCTTCTCAAGAGTCAAGGCTGTTTTGCCACTCCCTGCACTGCCGACTATAATTAAAGGCGGCTGCTGTCGGTATATCATCTCCTGGGTATCGTCGAAAGATATGGGCTTATCGAGCAAGTGAATGGCTGTATGTTCGGGATGGAGATAGCGTAAGTGCTCAGCATCTTGTATAGCCTCACAGATATCAAGCATGGGAATTTTTGTTTCGTCTATAACCGCTCCCCGCAAAAAACGCGATTTTTCGTAATTGTGGCTGGCAATAACCTCAAGCATCAACGCACACATTTCATCGCCATGGCGAACCAGCATAAAAAGTAGTCTGGCGGCATCATCAAGCTTTGCTCGATAGAACTTCCCATGGGTGAGATTGACCATTTTTTTTACCTGTGCCGCACGGAAATCATCACGGGCGATAGCTTCAGTAACTTTACGATAGCTTGACATGACGTTGGAGACATCAAGCCCGGTATATTCAAGAATTTTCATTCGACTATGGCTATAAATTGACAATGAATGGCGCACGATTCGATAATCGCTGAAAAAATATAGTAATCAATGATAAAAATGAGTTGCTGGATAAAAAGGGAATACAGAATTATCACTTTTTATTCTATTAGAGCACAACCTGTTACAGTGGGCTTTTCATCCTTGTGCAATCAGAGGGAGCTGAATGTTTCCTGCAGGTTGGTCAGATACCGTTCGATCATACCGGTGAATTCCATGACTACAAGTGGAGAGATTATGAACTCAAGAAAGGAGGGGAAATCAACGGTAAGATTGCCTTTTGTTTTCAGTGTTACCTTTGTTTTTGCTTCCAAGGGGATTATTGTCCACTCGCCTTCAACAGTTGCGTTGCCGACCCCTTGAACTGGCGTCCAGTTGATTTTTCGTGTTACTGCATCGGCATTGTAGCGTGAGGCATATATGGTCTGCTGGAGAGTATAGCTTCCGATACCTATTTTTTCCATCTCCCATCGGTAAGTATTGTCACCGAGATCTACAAGCTGATCCACTTTCGGAAAATGGGAGGCGGAACGGGGTACATTGGCAAGAAGTTCGTATACGTTGTCGGGGGCACAGGATGTATCAAACTCTTTTTGAATGTTGATTGCTACGGTAAATGACATAGTTTTATAAACCGCGGGTTTCCGTTTAGAATGTTGGAAGAGGTTTATTCAGAGCATTCAACACTGCAGCATCTTTGCCATACACATCATTGCGGAACTGGATATCGTCACCGTCTGCAAATGCTGTAAAATAAAGGATAAAGACTGGAATACGTCTTGGGAGTGTGACCGTGCTTGTTTTTCTTTTATTAACTGCTGCAGTGATCCGTTCCTTGTTCCATTTCACTGTATCCTGAAGGACGTGTGAGGCAAGGTCAAGAGGATTTTCAACCCTGATGCATCCGGAACTGAATGCTCTGGCACTTTTTTTAAACAGTTCTTTGTTTGGTGTGTCATGCAGGTAAACAATATGCTTGTTCGGGAGTAAAAACTTGATCCTGCCGAGTGATCCCTGGTCACCTGAAGCCTGCTGCAAACGGTATGGAAAGTTGTTCTTTGTGTACTGTGACCAGTTAAGTGTTGCAGGGTCAACAATAGTACCATTCTGGTCAATAACATTCAGTTTTTTATGACTGAGATAGGAAATGCTTTTTTGGATACCCGGAAGCGCATCTTTGGCAAGAATGGTTGGGGGAATTACCCATTGAGGATTGAATATAATATACTGCATTTCTGCTTTGAACACTGGAGTCTCTCGGATGGGCTGCCCGACAATAACCTTGGTATGCCATGCCTGATGACCGTTTGCAACATATTGAAGGGTAAAATCCGGAATATTAACCAGCACATAGGTAGGTTCGAGGTCGCCTATAAACCACCTAAACCGGTCAAGATTTATACGAATCTGATCGATACGGTGCTCAACAGAAATATTCATGACCTTAACTGTAGCCGCTCCTAAATCGCCATCGGAGTGAAGTCCGTTACGTTTCTGAAACTTTTTCACAGCATCAACCATATCTTTACTGTAAACACTCGTTGTATCGCTACCTTGAGCAGCGATTTCACCGGAAGCTTCAAGGCGTTTGCGCAGCATTGGAATGCGACTGTCTGTGGCGCCTTCAGTCAGAGTCGGTCCTTCCGGTAATGCTGACCAACCGCCTTCCTTGGCGATTGCGCGGTAGCGGGCAAGCCCGGTCCTAAGCTGGCTATACCTTGGACTCTGTGGTCGAAGGTCAGTTAAAACAGCAGCAATCTGTCCCTTTGCGATAGCATTTTGAAGCCTGTACTCGACTGCGCTTCGTGTAACTGCATTATTGATATTCCAATTAGGGTCGAGATTCTTTGGATCAACCTTTCCGTATCGAAGATGGCTGGCAAGGGATAAAAAAGCGTCGCTGAGAAGAATATCGTAACGGGCCTGAAGTTCAGGAAGTGCTGATGGGTGGTTGATAAACTCTCTGATTTCGGAAATGTGGTAATCTGCAGGATTCAGACCATCATCGACGGCGCTGTCTATTGCACTTATGAGTTCTGAAACCATTTCAGGTTTTGTCCACACCGTACGAAACATTCGTGCTGCATAGAATCGGGCAAGCTGTTGTTTGCTGTTTATTTTCTGATCTGTGGCACCAGAACGGCTGTTTTGTTGAGTCTGGTGGCCGAAATAGCGTCGAATATGGTCTGCGATACTATTGGTGACAACACTCTTCTGATGGTGTGCCGGAACAGAGCTATCTTTTTTGTGCTGAAGATGCTCCTGTCGTGGAACTGCAATCCTTGCCGGTGGTGGTACAGGAGGGCTGTAGGCCAGCCAGAAAAGAAGAATACAGATCATTTGTTTTAAGATGCGTTAAGAAAACGATTTCGAGGCAATTTGAGCAAACGGGTAAGATAGGGCTTAAGAAGAGCAGACTTTACGGCATAATCCCTTCCACCATGGTAGATAAACAGACAGCTTCCTCCTTTGATAAGATCAATGATCTGCTGAAAACTATTAACCGAGACAGCGGGACAGCCTTGACTTCTGCCAAGACGCCCATGTTTCCTGATATAATCATACGAAACATAATCTGCGCCATGAATTACGATACTTCTTGATTCTGCTTTGTCGTTAATCCCCCTTTCCATACCTACAAGTTTAAGCGAATAACCGTTTTTTCCATCATAGGTATCGCCCGTGGTATAAAACCCGAGACTGCTTTTGTGAGATCCCGGGGAATTGGAAAAGTTCTGCGCATAATTTTCACCGCTGCCTTTGCCATGTGCTACAAGTCCTGAATAAAGCAATCGACCCTGGTTGACATCAATAACAAAAATGCGTTCATCTACTGAAGGCCGGTTAAAATCGATCACTGTCAGAATACCGTCACGATTTACCTTGCCTTGTTCTTTAAGAAAATAATAACCGGAAAGTGCCTTGCTTAGCACCATCGGGTTTATTTTATTTTTGAGTTCTGAAGACTGGGTTAACGCAGTAAAATTGTTTTGAAAAACACTGTTCTCTATACCGAGTGAGCGTCCTTCTATAGGAAATACCATCAAAAGCATTATCAAAAGCATCGGAATCCATCGAATCATAAGCAACCTCAAGCGATGTTAAATCGGCGCCGTATGACGGGCAGCCTGGAAATGAATAAAAAACGGATCCGGAACAATGAAAAATCCGAAGCCACCTCATGTTATGATAGAAAAAGGGTGCTGCAACCAACCTAAGCACCATATGAATAATCAGTATCCCTCTCTTCGGGCAACAACAATTGCCAAAAGGGTTATCCTGGTAAAAGATAGGTATTCTTTGATCCCGTGATGCTTATCTGCAAAAAAGGCCTGAGAAAAATAGTGAGGAAAGATATGATTTATTTTCTCACAGTCAAATCTTCGGTGCTGGAACTGAAGCGGTATATGGGTCGGAATAATCGCTCAAGGGCTTATAAAACAACACTTGAGCATCTGCGATTTTTTTGTAAAGATTAATCTTGAATCGATGTGGCGCCCAGTTAAGCAGAAAAGTGGCAAGCCCCTCCCACATTGACACCCAAGCCACAATTGTAAGCCCCTCTGCAAAGACACTTTTGAAAAATGATACGCTTCCCGAGGCGAGAAGTATAAGATTCACCCAGATTGAAACGCCCAGAATAAACACGCCGATTACGATCAGCATTCCTGAGGTTCGGAACATTTTTTTTATGGCTGCGAGTTCAAGTTCGCGCTGGTACATGAAAAATTTAAGAATACTGGTACGTACCCGCTGGATGAACTGTTCGGAGGGATACCTTTCGAACACAAACCTGATAACAAAGTCAGAATGCCCTATCTCACGCGTGCATTCTGTAAGATAATAGACAAAATCTTCATCAAGATCCTTTTTATGGTAAGGGGCTGTTTTATCAAAATCTTCATAAAGATCCTCTACACAGGTTGCTGCCACATCTATGATAATGCGTCCGTCTTGTGTCTGTTCGTAACGGTCAAGAATTCTTTTTTTAACTGGATTTTTCCATCTAAACAGCTCCTGAATTAACCTTGTTGTCATTTGGCAGAAGAAGAGATAAAACGCCAGCGTGAATTGATAGTAACTGAAATTTCCTGATCAGCAGGGGCTATTTCGGTTGGAACTGCCATTGGTGCTGCATTCAGTGCTGCGCCCGCCCTTAATGGGTGAAATCTCACGGATGGCTCGTTGACACTCACTTCAATAAGTTGACCAATTCGGCCACCTGCAGCTCGAGCCATTATCCCGGCTTCTCTACGGGCATTTTCCACGGCATCAGCAAGGGCTTTCTGACGAAGAGCATCGTAACAGCTTGATGAAAAATTGACACTTTGTACTTCATCAGCCCCTGCCTGAACAGCTGCGTCAATAGCGTGCCCTATTTTAGCCAGAGAATGCACCTTGACCATAATAGAATGACGTGCACTGTAGCCTTTGAGGAGACTTTTCCCTGAAGCCTGATCCCACTCCCACCGTGGAGAAACTGTAAAACTTGCCGTAGGGGCATCGTCTTGCGAAATCCCAGCCGCTATAAGCTTGTCCTGAACTGCACGGTACTTCTCGGCTGTCTGTGACACAGCTATATCCGCCGTTTTTGCATCTGATTTCACCACGACTGCGAACTCGGCCATATCCGGCTTTATGGACACTTTCCCTGTGGCCGATACCACCACCTGACTTTCCTCAGTATGCCCTGCAGCGGATACGGCGCTCCAACCAGTAAAAAACAATAGAATGAAAAAAAACAGATTTTTTTTCATGTCCGATTCTCCGTTCCGTTTACCTTGGTAAAACTTTTTTCAGTTACTACCATTCTGTTGAGTAGAGACCTACAATCTCCTTATAGGCAATTGCTGCAGCACAGGCTGAAACAGGTATACTGACGAGAAGACCCACTCCCAAGGCAATGACCCCCAGGAAGTTGATAGCGAAAAGAGCAAAGACAAAACCGAAAAAAGCAAACCAGTTTTTGGTGATGATTTTACGGCTTATCTCCATAGCCTGCCAGAAATCCATGCGATAATCAATAATAAGAAAGGTGGTAAATATGTAGCCGACAGCAAGATAAATGCCGGGAATAACCAGCAGCACGAATCCGATGCTTACTAGAATACCACCTGCCAGGCCTGCAAGAAAAAGAGGGAGAAAATAGTTGAACCCATTGAAAAAATCCGCAAACTGAAGCGGTTTTCCGCTAATGAGTTTGAAGGCTACTATACCGAATCCGGCATAGAGTGGTGCAGCAACAGCTGAAAAAATAAAAGAACCTGCAAAAGCAAATTTAGAGCTTATTGCAGATATGGCAAAAATAAGTAGCGTGAAACCTACAAACTCCCCGATGTGCGCCTTGAACATCTCCCAGCCTTGCTTGATATACTCCTGTACATTGATTGTGCAGGGGTCATTGAGCTGTTTGATAAACAGCTGCGGATCGACTTTATTACCAAAATCAAAAGCGGCCATAACTTTTCTCCTCTTTTAACGGTTAACCATAGACAACTATTGCCCACAGGAATAATGGAACGTTTCTATAAGCCCGCACGTCTTGACTTACAAAAGATTGTATGACTTTCTGATATTATACTGACAAGTTACAGAAGAGATTGATATGCTCCAACCAAAATTATTTTCTACAGAACAACTCTCTCACTAAAAAGGTGCAGGTGCAGTTATCTCCCTGTCAGGGAATGTATAGGATGGAGTTACAGGAAAAAATCGCTGTGTATTAAATTTGCATAAGAATGCCGCTACGGTTTTGTCGTGCCTCAGGACAATAACTGCTCCATCCTGCCAGATTCCGTTTTCTGGGTACCATTGGCTATCAGGAGGATCTCCCTGATTTTGATGAATATTGTGCACACCGTTCCCTGTCCTGAAAGGCTCCCCGAAGATAAACAACTTGTGGGCAGCAACCAGAAGTGGTTCAAGGTCCTTGAATGCAGCAGGCCCGGTGCCGTATTGCCATGAAGGACATAAGGGTGCGTTAACATTTTGGCCGTGGTTCTCAGAATCAGGAATAGCCATACTGGACTCATTTGCTGACTGAAGTTCTGGACTGAGATAGTAATCAAGTGCGCCTGAACCAGAAACTGAATCAAGCGGATGCCAGCCTTCCTGAAAATGAAGAACCTGCTGCAAGGCGCCCGGGTTCAGTTCTATAACCCGCCATTGGACCCCATGGGCATCTTTCTTGCAGTCGAGGTCTACTGGACAACGATAAAATTTTTTTCCGGCGCGCACTTTTATATTGCAATGGTAGTAAGCCTTCTCACTGAATGGTCGATCACAGTAATACTTTTGAAGGGTTCCGACTAGAACACCATATCCATCGTAGAGAGGCATAAAGAACCTTTTTGTCTATGAACAGGTTATCGAATAATATTGAATTAAGTTACGCAACTGAAACAGAGAAGCCAAGACGTAACCTGACGATGTCCTGGCGATGTGACATTCCTTGGAGAGGGGGAGGATGCAATCATAATACATTTTGAAACGAGACAACAAGTTCAGATGAATTCTTCAGGACAAAAATTTCTCTACAACGGCAATGAAACCGAGATAACTTTTCATGCAGCGGCACGCATTATTGCTGAAGCATATAGGGCTATAGATGATCATGGACTTTTTTCTCTTGTTCTTGCCGGCGGAAATTCGCCCCGGAAGCTTTATAAGCAACTTGCTCAGGGTGTATCTGCAGATATTCTTAAGAGCGTTGGTATTGAGATTCCCGTTCAAAAGAGTGACAAAAGCAAAAGACAAATAATTGTCATGCCGTGGGAAAAGACATGGTTGTTCTGGGGGGATGAAAGAAACGTCCCTGTCGGGCATCCGGATAGTAATTACACCATGGTAAAGGAAACAATGCTTTCACAAGCCACCGTTCCTGACAATCATATTTTCAGAATGACTGCAGAAAAAGAGGATGGGGAATCGGCTGCAACAGAATATGAACAGACTATTCTCCATTTTTTTCAGACGGCTTGCCCTCTCTCTTTGGTTACGTGGCCGACTTTTGACCTTATTATCCTTGGGCTTGGTGATGACGGGCATACAGCGTCACTGTTTGCTGGCAATGCTGATGCGCTTGGAGAAACTAACAAATGGGTGGTTTCGATCAACGAGCCTCATGCGAAGCCACCAGGAAAACGGTTGACCATAACTCTGCCGGTAATCAACCATGCCCGGAATGTTTTATTTTTTACTACTGGAAAAAACAAAGCCTGGCTTGCAAATAAAATATTTCTGAACGAGGAAAAGAGAGTTCCTGCAAGCCTCGTTGCACTTGGAAATGGAAATGTTTACTGGTTTACCACTCAACTGTAAATTCTGACGGCTGACTCAGGGCCTCGGGAATGGATTGGATAGAGATCAGGTGGATTGCCGTTAACGGATTCTCTTATTGCGTCAATAATCGCCCATGAGTATTCGACGCTGTCCTGGCGGATAAAGTTCATCTGCTCTCCGTTAATGGCATCAAGCAGGAGTCGATGATAAGGAGTCATTCCTGCTTCGGTGAATGAAGTTCTATAATCGAATTTCATATAAACTGGATCAGTAATCACTGATTCCCCAGGCCGTTTTGCTCCGAATCTCAACGCTATGGTTTCGTCGGGTTGAATGCAGAACACTACCTGATTAGCTATATAACTGCAGCTTTCAGCGGGCCCAAAATAGTTCTGAGGTGGACATTTGAAAGTAATAACTATTTTTGTCGTCGTTTCTGCTAGATTTTTACCCGCCTTTATAAAGAAAGGAACATCTTTCCACCTCCAGTTGTCGATATAAAATTTTACTGCAGCAAAGGTCTCAACTGTTGAATACGGTGCAACATTTTTTTCAGAGCGATATCCTTCATACTGACCAAGAACAACTGAGGCCTCAGAACATCCTGGTATAAACGGGCGGATCGAACGGAGGACTTTGGCTTTTTCGTCGCGCACTGAATCGGCAGACAGATCAACAGGAGGTTCCATGGCGACAGCAGCAAGAAGCTGAAGAGCATGATTCTGCATAATATCGCGAAGCAGACCTGCCTCTTCATAGAAGGCTCCGCGGTCACGGATGCCAAAATCCTCCGCTATGGTAATTTCAACATTTGCGATGTAATTTCGAGTCCAGAGTGGCTCGAAAATCCCATTGGAAAACCGGAATACCATAATATTCTGTACCGGTTCCTTGCCGAGATAGTGGTCAATACGAAAAATCCGATCCTCACTGAATACTTCTCCGATGACAGTGTTCAATTCACGAGCTGTCTGCAGGTTTGTACCGTAGGGTTTTTCAACAATTATTTTTCGCCAACCATTTTGGGGATATTTTTTTTCTTTTTCTCCAAGCCCTGCACGGTCAAGGTTCTTGACAATAATAGGAGCAAGATCAGGAGGGGTTGAAAGATAATAAATAATGTGCTCACCAAGACCCGTTTCAGCCGAATAATCCATAAGCGTATTGTATAGATTATTATAGCTTTCGCCATCTGTGAGATCAAGCGATACATAATAAAGTCTGCTGCTGAATGCCTGAAAATGCGCTTCATCCAGTATAGTGCCTGGAGAGAGTGTTAAGAGTTTTTGATGCACCTGGGCACGAAAATCTTCGTGAGAAAGCTCAGCACGCCCGACACCTATAATCCTGTACTCTTCCGGTAAATGGCCCCATTGGGCAAGCTCATAGAGCGAAGGGAAAAGTTTACGGGAAGCTAAATCGCTGTTGGCTCCGAAAATAACAACAGAAAAATTATCTGGTTTTTCCTGCATAAAAATGTCGGGTAATGGTTATTCTGGTTACTGTTTTTCGCTGAAGGCATGTCCGCCAAACTCATGTCGAAGGGCTGCCACTACCCTGTCGGATATATTGTCTTCGCTGCGAGAACGGTACCGAGTGAAAAGAGAAGCGGCAATCACGGGAATTGAAACTTCATGTTCAAGTGCAGCTTCTATAGTCCAACGACCTTCTCCTGAATCGGCAATTCGTCCGCTGAGGTAGTCAAGCTTTGGGTCTTTCTGAAATGCACGTGCCGCAAGATCCATCAGCCAGCCTCGAATAACTGAGCCATTTGCCCACACCTTTGAGACTTCGTCAAGTTTAAAATCATAACCACTTGATGCTAACAGGTCAAACCCTTCGCCAATTGCCTGCATCATGCCATATTCAACTCCATTGTGGACCATTTTAGCAAAATGGCCTGATCCGGATGGCCCCATATAACCATACCCATTTTCAACACACAGATCTTTAAGTAGTTTTTCAATAATATCATAAGCCCTTTTATCACCACCAACCATAATACATGCGCCTCGCCGTGCTCCTTCAAGCCCTCCGCTTGTACCCGCGTCAAGAAAATATATACCTTGTTCATTGAGACGTGCTGCCCTTTTTACTGATTCGGTATAATGCGAATTTCCTCCATCAATGATGATATCCCCTGGCTGCAACGAAGGCAGAAGTGTATCGATGGTGGCATCGACTGGAGTCCCGGCAGGCACCATAAGCCATATTAAACGGGGCGATGGGAGCATGCTGGCAAGTTGATGCAGCGAGGAGGAAGCAACTGCTCCTTCTTCGGAGAGAGTGACAACAAGCTCTGCAGAAAGATCAAATACGACTACATGATGACGGCATTCAACAAGATGCTGTACCATATTGAAGCCCATTTTTCCGAGACCTACAAACCCTATGTTCATGATGTTCTGCAAGAAATAGTTACAAAAAAGCCCGCGAGGGGTCAATGGCTGAAATCAGCAATCCTTCCGTTTGAAGCGTGAACCATTTTCTCATATCGCTCAATAACGACATTATTAATGGCCGACCATGACTTTGTCTCTGCAAAAGCGAGTCCGTGTGCTTTGAGTTTCCGGTAACGGGCAGAGTTGTCAATCAATTCGAGGCATTGTTTACAAAAATCCTCGACATCTCCTGATCTTGCTACAAGTCCTCCACCCGACTTCTCAACAATGTCACGGCAACCCCCTTTATCTGAAACTACTACCGGAAGGCCGGAAGCAAGAGCTTCAAGCGCTACATTACAAAAAGCCTCTGTGGTTGATGGAAAAAGAAAAATATCGCCACTCGCATATGCCGTCGATAGATCAGATCCTGTAAGATATCCCGGAAATATTGCTTCCGGCATTCTTTGCTTCATTTCCGATTCATTGGGCCCAGACCCTATCATAACAAATTTTACGTGATCAGAGTATCCTGCATCCATCAACCGTTCATAAACCTGCATGACAATTTCAATATCCTTGTAAAGCACAAACCTTCCGGTATAGACAAAAACTGCCTTATCGACAGCGTCCCATGCTGAACGAAGTTTTTCGGAGCGCCGGGATGGATCAAAAAACTCCTTGTCTACACCCCTTGACCAGATTTCAACGTTGTTGATGTTCCGATTTATAAGTTTAAGGCGAATACTATCATTAGGGGCAAATACAATGTCACAGTTGTTATAAAACCATTGTAAATATCTCCAGAACGGTCGTTCTGCAAAACTGAGACGGTAATATTTAAGATAGGCGGGAAAGTCAGTGTGGAAAGCTGATGCTAAAGGTAGAAATTTTTTTTTAGCATAGAGAAGAAACTCTCTGCCGGCAATATCAGGTGTCGAAATATGGACTAGATCGGGGGCAAATGAATCAAGTTGCCTGCGCGTTTCAGGTCTGAAAAAACCAAGTTTGTAATCGGAATACTGTGGTACCGGCACTGCCGGCAGGGGGTGTACCGTTATTCCATTGTGATTATCCTGAAGCGAAACATCAGGAGACCAAACGGCAATCTGATGGCCTTTTTTCCTGAATGAAGAGACCAGTTGAGAGATGGATTTTACTGCACCGTCCTTGTCCTTGACATAAGTCCCCGAGTATAAAGCAATCTTCATAAAGTGACAAACAATATCCAAATAGGTCAATTGAGTTTACATAATGACAATGTCATGAAAACTCTTGCGGTGAACCTTCAGCAATCATGATCGAAAGGTAACACTTCCCTCTAAGAATTCATCATGACTCTCAAAAATCACTTCATGCAGAGAGAGAGAGTTTCGCAACTTCGGGATGAACAAGTTTCTTATAGTCCTCGTAGGAAAGTCGGAGCAGTTCCGTATGTGCTCCGGCATTAAAGGCTATTTCATCATCAACTTCAAGTTCTTCTGATACATAGACATTCATGCCGAAAAGGTTGCCGAATGGTGGCATAGCGCCAATTTCACAGTCCGGAAATAAACCTGCAAATTCTTTCTCGCTGGCAAGTTCAACGTTTCTTGTCCCTGTCAGTTCGCGAAGCAGTTCAAAATCAAGTTGACGTGAGGCAGGCAAAATTACCATTGCCATTTTACCGTCAATATTGACCATGACCGTTTTAGCCAGTTCTTTTCCGGGAACATGGGCTGCAGCAGCTATTTCCTGTGCCGTGTAAGCGGGAGAATGACTGACTACAAAATACCTGACCCCATGGTTGTCCAGAAACTCCCTAAGTCGACGAATAGGCATGATAACCTCCCTTGATTAAAACCATTTCATTACAAAATTCGGATGTTGAAAATCAAACTGACTATACCCGAAATAATGCAGACGGATTATAATGCACCTCTTTAGAATAAAAGGACTTCTCCATCACGTTCTCTCCCAAGGGGATTGAACTTCAGGCTCAGGAAACGGGAAAAAGGATATTCACGCTATAAGCACCTCGATATCACCGCCTATATTGTAAAATATACTCAGAAAAAATCAAGGCTTTATAATGAAAATAAATTACAAATTCCTGAATCAATAGCCAACGACTTTCTGGTTAAGCATCTATCCTGAATAGAAATAAGGAAGAATACTATCGTTCCCGTTCCACCCATAATTTCAGTGGTGGAAGAGCTGCCTGGTACCCGGCCTCAATAAGATCAGCTACCTGATCTGTATCGATCAGGTTAAATCGAGATAGATCAGGAGAAATGCATAAATCCGCTGTTTCTATCTGAATAGCTGTGGTATTGGTAATGGTACTGTAAAAGGAGTTCAGCAAGAGACCAATAATATTTTCAGGCTTTTTAAATACAAGCCGGGTCAGAAGATCAACACAGATGACTGACTCAGCTCCGCGTTCGACCAGCGGGGATACAGGGACGTTTTCCATGAGCATACCGTCAACAAGCAGTAGACCGTCTGATTTAACCGGGCAGAATATCCCGGGGATGCAACTGCTAGCCATCACCGCGAAAGCTACGTCCCCTTCGGTGAAGACAACTTTTGATCCTTTTTCGATATCGGTAGCAACTATCGAAAGCGGTTTAAGCGCATCCTCAATATTTTTATGCCCCAGGAGCTCTGTAACAATACCTCCAAATTTTTTATTTGACAGAAGGCCATACTGAGAAAGCACAAGACCGGAAAGATCAAACCAGTCGAGATCAAAAGCTATATCGCGTATTTCCTGCCAGCTTTTTCCAAAAGCATAAAGCGCTGCAATAAAAGCTCCAATGCTGGTACCGCTAACCATCGAAATGGGAATATGCAGTTCAGTCAATGCCTGAAGTACGCCAATATGGGCTGCTCCCAAAACTGCTCCTCCTCCAAGCGCAAGACCTGTTATTTTCATAATGATTTCAATAAAATTTCTTTGACTAATGCGCCGGAAAGGTGAACATATTAATGGAAAAAAGTAACGAGACGTTTTAAAAACCAAAACTTCCTGTTGCTGTAAGGGGGATAACGTAGATCAGGGTCGGGAAACAGTGAGCGTTGCAGAACGCTCCGTTGATAAGAAAAAGTATCAAAACCAGCCTGACCATGGTAAGCACCAAAACCACTGTTGCCTGTTCCTCCGAAAGGAAGACGGGAACATGAGGCATGGAAAAGCAGATCATTGATACAAACTCCACCGGATTGTGATTGGTGAACTACCCGTTCATGCACCATAGGATCTGAAGAAAAAAGATAAAGCGCAAGCGGTTTCGAGTTTTTTTGGATAATGTCAAGCGCTTCTCCGAGATGCGTATATGAAATCACCGGCAATAAGGGACCGAAAATCTCAGACTGCATAATCTCTGAATCCGGGGCAACGTCTTTCAGGATTGTCGGTGCGATATAATTTTCATGATGATCGGTTTTTCTTTCTTTCAATGGTGAAGAAGCGGCAAGTAGCTGTTCAAGCCGATGAAAATGATGCTCATTGATAATACGGGGATAATCGGGACTTGATTGCGGATCATCTCCGTAAAAGTGAGTGATGGCTTCCTGGATGTGCCTTAGCAGCTCAGCTTCTTGTTTTTCGTGCACCAATATATAATCGGGCGCTATACAGGTTTGTCCTCCATTCAGGAATTTTGCCCAGACAATTCGACGTGCGGCCACCCGTAGGTCAACATTTTCTTCGACAATACAGGGGCATTTCCCCCCAAGTTCGAGTGTCAATGGGGTCAAATGCTTTGCTGCAGCCTGCATTACCTCCCGTCCGATTGTCTGGCTTCCTGTAAAAAAAATATAGTCAAAATGCTCTTCAAGCAATGCTTTGGTTTTTTCAACGCTTCCCTCTATCACCGAAACTGCACTCCTGTCAAGATATTGCCGCAGTCCTTCCGAAATGATTCTTGAAGTATTCGGTGCATGTTCTGAGGGTTTTACAACCACACCGTTACCGGCTGCAATGGCGCTTATGAGCGGGGCAAGACAAAGGTTAAGCGGATAATTCCAAGCCCCGATGACGAGTACGACGCCATAGGGTTCGCGTATATGATAACCTTTCGCTGGCTGGTAGATAAGAGGAATGGAAACGCGATGAGGTTTCATCCATGATGCAAGATGCTTGAGTGTAAAGCGGATTTCACCTCGAAGATATCCTGTTTCAGTTAAAAAAGCCTCTGCTTTGGACTTTCTGAAATCATCATACACTGCAGATGCGATATCTTGTTCGCGTTCAATAAGAAAAGCTTCGAGTGCCAGCAACTGCGAACGCCTCCAGGAAACTTTGCGGGTTCTGCCTGTATCAAATGTCTCTCGCAATAGAGCCAATTGATGAAAATCCGGATCTTTGCGCATAAGAGGATTCGATGAATGATACATTATCCCCAAGCTTTTAGCGAAGTGTCTGAAAAGTATTACTTTTTGCAAGGTAACGAAAAAACGCGTTCAGCGGAACCGGTCACCAACTCAATCCCCCCTTTTTTGAAGGAGACATTCTCTTGGGTACATTACTCAATAATCAAAGCCCTTTAAAACCTTTATCCCGATACAAATGGAATGGATCGTGCAGCCGGAAACATGGATCGCACTTGCAACGTTGACGGCTCTTGAAATTGTGCTTGGCATCGACAACATTATCTTTCTTTCGATTATTGTAAGTCGGTTGCCAAAAAAACAGCAACAAAACGGACGCATTATTGGCTTAGGGTTGGCGATGATGACAAGAATCGCTCTGTTGCTATCGATCACCTGGGTTATGGGATTGACGGCTTCTCTGTTTACGTTGCTTAATAAACCTGTTTCCGGACGTGATCTGATCCTGATTTGTGGAGGACTCTTTCTGATTGCGAAGAGCACCCAGGAAATTCACCAAAGTCTTGAAGGAAGTGGTGGAGGTGAAAAACCAAAAAAAGGGGGATCAGCCGGCAATTTTATATTCACTATGATGCAGATAGCTGTTCTGGATATTGTTTTTTCGCTTGACTCGGTTATTACCGCAGTGGGACTTGCTAAGAGAGTTGAGGTGATGATCCTTGCCATCGTTATTGCAATTTTCATCATGATGCTTGCGTCGAAAACAATCAGCGATTTTGTTGAAGCGCACCCGACCATTAAAATGCTTGCCTTGAGTTTTCTTATTCTTGTCGGGGTGACGTTGCTTGGTGAAAGCGCTGGATATGAAATCCCTAGAGGATACATCTATTTTTCCATGACTTTTTCCTTAGCAGTTGAAACCCTGAATATTCGTATGCGTGCAAAAACGGATAAACCGGTGCATCTGCATAATACCTTGCCTATTGACGAGGATATTGCCTGAACAGGTGGCTGCCTCCTTTATTAAGGAGACTTACGAAAAAACGAACAAGAATGTGCGTCTTACTCTCCCAAATAAATCTTTGTATCTATGGGTTTTTGTACATTATGAGTAAAATTAGTTTGTCCGCAATAGATCAACCCTCATACGGAACGATCAATTATGACATTACCAGCCAAACTTTCTCCCGAGAAACTTTACAGAACATGCAGTCCGCTTGAGTTCAGTTTTAATACTACCGCGGATATTGATGGCCCCATCAAGGCTATTGGTCAGGAAAGAGCTTTCGATGCCATAACTTTCAGTATGGGAATAAAGCAGAATGGTTTTAATCTTTTCGCACTTGGACCTAATGGCGCCGGCAAGCAGACTGCAATCAGGCACTTCCTTGGCGAAACTGCTCCTGGGGCCCCTGTTCCTTCTGATTGGTGCTATGTCAATAACTTTGAAAAACCCCGCCACCCAAAGGCATTAAAACTCCCTGCCGGAAAAGCATGTTCACTATCACGTGATATGGAGCACCTTCTTGAGGCATTGTTTACCATTTTACCTGGAGCTTTCAGTAGCGAAGAGTATCAGGCTCAAGAAAAGAATATCAGTGAAAAATTTCATGAACAGCAGGCGGATGCTATCGGGGAACTTGAAAAGAAAGCGGTTGAACAACACATTGTACTTATAAGAACCCCTGCCGGATTTGCATTTGCACCTGAAAAAGATGGGGAAGTCATCAAGCAGGAAGAGTTTCTGAAGCTGAAAGAAGAAGAGCGGGATGCAATAGAGGAAAAAATCATTGCTCTGAAAACAGCGATGCAGTCTATTATGGCCCAGATACCTAAATGGCAAAGAGAAACTCAAGAAAAAATAAAGGAACTGAACCGAAACATCGCCAGTTTCGCGATAAAACCTCTGATCTCAGAACTCAAAAACACGTATGCACCAATTGAAGCGGTCTCGAAATATCTTGAAACATTAGAAAACGACATTATAGAAAACTTTGACCAGTTTCTTGAAAAAGAGGCTGATCCAAGGGACTTGCTTCTGGGAATAGCTCCTGGCAAATTTTCACAGAGAAGCCCTATGTTCAATCGTTACCGTGTCAATGTGATTGTCGATAACAGCACTACTGTGGGCGCTCCAGTAGTTTATGAAGACAAACCTGCATGCCATAATCTGATAGGTGACATTGAACATATTTCGCAGATGGGTACGCTGGTCACTGATTTCACGTTGATCAAGCAGGGGGCGTTGCATAGAGCTAACGGGGGATATTTGCTTATTGATGCAAGAAGGCTGCTGCTTGAACCTTTTGCGTACGAGGCTCTGAAAACCGCGCTCAGAACCCGCCAGATACGCACTGAATCGCTGGCCCAACTCTATAGCCTTGTCAGTACGGTATCGCTGGAGCCTGAACCGATTCCGCTTGATGTGAAGGTTATTCTCCTTGGGAAACGCAGTCTCTACTATCTCCTCAGCGTTTATGACCCTGACTTTACTGAGCTTTTCAAGGTGGCTGCTGATTTTGAAGACGAGCTGGCAAGCGACTTTGAAGGAAAGCTTGCATACGCTCGCATTATCGGATCAATTGTTACCAAAGATAATTTACATCATTTTGACAGGGGTGCTGTAGCAAGAGTTGTCGAACATGGAAGCCGTCTGGCAGAAAACTCGACGAAACTAACAGCGCATATTCAAAGCATCTGCGATCTGGTTCATGAGTCTGATTACTATGCGGTTTCAGCAAAAAGAGAAATTGTAGAGTCCGATGATGTTCAGCATGCAATTGATGCAAGAGTCTTTCGTTTATCGAGGATTCGTGAAAAAATCAGGGAAGCTACTCTGAAAAACTCTATTCTGATTGATACGGACTCGGAAAAAATCGGGCAAATCAACGGGCTGGCTATTTATTCTCCCGGCGGGCAAAGCTTTGGACATCCCGGCAGAATAACAGCAAGAGTGAGGCTCGGAAAAGGAGAGGTGATTGACATTGAGCGCGAAGTTGAAATGGGAGGCCCTATCCACTCTAAGGGGGTTATGATTCTTTCTGGATTTCTCGGTGCCCGATTTGCTCTTGATCAGCCACTGTCACTCTCAGCATCGCTCGTTTTTGAACAATCTTACAGTGGTGTGGAAGGAGACAGTGCGTCATCTGCTGAATTATACGCTCTGCTTTCAGCTATTTCAGGCGCGCCTATCCGGCAATGTTTCGCGGTTACCGGTTCAGTAAACCAATATGGGCAGGTGCAGGCGATAGGAGGGGTAAACGAAAAAATTGAGGGGTTCTTTGATCTTTGCAAGGCGAGAGGATTGACCGGAAAACAAGGGGTACTGATCCCTGCATCGAACGTTGAAAATCTTATGCTGCGCAGCGATGTTGTTGAAGCCGTCAAACAGGAACTCTTCTCCATTTACCCTGTTTCCGATGTTGATGAAGGCATTGAGATTCTGACTGGACTGCCTGCAGGAGAGCTGGATAATACTGGAAAGTACCCACTTGATACTATCAACGGCATGGCTGTTACAAGACTAAAAGAGATGGCTGAAAAAATCAAAAAATTTTCGGCCTCGTCGGATAAAGACAATAAATAATCTTGCAACAGCACGATAAACAAGCATTTATATGCCGGAACGACTCAAAAGAACACTCATACGACATATCACTGTTGCTCTCGACTGTTCGCCGCACAGCTTTGCATCGCTTAACGCAGCAGCGGAAATTGCTCGATTGATGCATGCAGACCTTACCGGTATTTTTGTTGAGGATATTAATCTTCTCCGTATGGCGGATATTCCTTTTTGCCATGAAATTCGCATGTACACTTCTGAGACAGAAAAAGTAGACTCTTTAAAGCTTGAACGCTCTCTCAAATTACAGGCAAAATCGGCTAAGGAAGCCTTGACTCGTGTTGCAGGTAAGTGTATGGTTCAGCATTCGTTCAGGGTTTGCAGGGGAATTGTGCCGGCAGAGGTCCTTGCCGCAGCTTGTGAAGCGGATCTGCTTGTACTTGGGCGAAGCGGGAGATCCCCTACCTGCCGTAAAGGGCTCGGCTCCACTGCAAGGAAAGCCCTGGCAGAAGGGAAAAAACCTTTATTACTCATTCGTCCTGGTTTCTCTGTAAAAGATTGGCCTGTATTAGTGCTTTATGACGGCTCTGAAGGTTCGCGACAGGCTCTCGATGCTGCTCTTGATCTGACACAGCCCGATATTACTCTCAATGTCCTTATTCTTGATGAAACCCTTGAAAGGGGCAGAAAGATAGAACATGAGTTATCAGAATCTATAGCGCTTCCTGAAAGTGCCTTTGTGTACCATCACCTTCCCCTGAAAGACGGCAAGACACTGTTACGCTATATCCGGATGGTCGATTCGGGGCTGCTTGTCCTGAGCGACCGGATGAACATTTCCAGAGAAGCAGTTCATGAGCTTATTAATGAGATAGACTACCCTGTGCTGCTTGTGTAAGACCAGGCTCTCCAACGTCAACCAGTTTTGAACGAACTAAAGAGAACTGTAAAGTTATGCTGCGCCAGATTCTGACCCCTCCCTGTCTGTCGGGATGACGAAATAATACAAACAGGATGAGCGTGTTTGCATCAGGTAAGCACAAGTCGTTCAATGAGAATGGCTGCGGATACAGATGCATTGAGTGATTCAACGCCGACTGTTTTTCCGCAATGCGGAATCCTGACAAGCAGATCTGTAAGACTTTTAACGGCTTGACTGACGCCGTTTGCTTCGTTGCCGATGACCAGAACCTGCTTTTCGGGCCATGATGTGAATTCCCTGAAATCGTTTCCATCAAGCGATGCCGATACAATTGAATAGCCTTTTTCTTTAAGCTTTTTGAGTTCTCCCTCAAGGTGCTCTGCACCGTAATGGCGTATACCATAAATGCTCCCTGCACATGAACGAACAGCTTTTGCATTATACCTGTCGGCTGTTCCTGCACTGCAAATCATGGCATCAGCTCCAAACCATACTGCAGTTCTGAGTATGGTACCAACATTACCAGGGTCTTGGACGTCATCGAGCGCAACTATGAATGATTTTATCGGCTCTGCGTAATTGGGTTCATCGATGGGCTCAGGTTGGGACTGCTTGCGAAAAACGCCATAAATCCCCTGCGGTGTTGATGTTCCGGAAAGCTGCGAACACTCCCGGTCAGTAATGGAAAACATCTTCTTCTCATGTGTTCGGGCAAAAAGATCTCCTTCCGACTCCCCCTCCCTGAAAAGCAATGCGATAAGCATCTCTTCATCGGGAAGGTTATAACAAAGTTCTCTGACAGTCCGAAGTCCTTCTGCAAGAAAAAGCCCTTCTGAATCCCTGAATTTTTTCTGATGAAGTTTGGCGTACTGCTTGAGCTTTGCTTTGCTTAAAACAGGTATTTCAAGCGGCTTCATGAATTTGACCCCGATTTTTTAAGCTTTGAAAAAACGGCTTTAGGATCGTGGGAAAAATCCTCAGGCATAGCACCGGTTCCTCGGGAGAGTCCTTCTTGATCAAGCTCAACGGAAAAACCTTTATCAGCGCTCTCATGTTCACTTTCTGAGCTGCTCATATTTCGCTGTATATAAAGGTCAAAGCTTTCCCTGTCCAGTGAAAAACCAGCCAGGGCTGGCTGTTTCTCCGCAATACTTTTCGTTACATCCCGCTCGTCATCCAGCATTTGAATAATTCGATTGATAACTTCTTCTCTGGAAACCCTGCCGATTCCAACTTTTTTAACCAGCCGGTCAAAAGAGGATTCATCAATTTTTTCTATCTCCTTGAGGAGCTCTCCAAGTCCACCGTAAATTCCTGCATGAGCTCTGATTGTCTCTGCAATCGAGCCTGTATTCGGTGCAGTGTATACCTTGCTATCTATGTGTTCTTCATTAATAGATTGCTTCTGATGATTACCATGTTCTCGGCTCAAAGCAGTTGCTCCAAGAAACTCTTCATCGACCGTATATTCCTTAAGCCGATCCTGCATGATATCGATGCTTTTCTGTTTTGCACGTCGCATTGAAACTGAGTCAATATCAGTGCTCTCCATAGAAAGAAGCCGTCCGACGTAGAGAATGCCTGTCAGGGCTATGACAATAATAAAACAGAGAAGTATCAGTTCGAGCCTCAAACCAAACAACATCACAAGAAGCATCTCTACCGCTATAAGTCCTGAAAAAAGAACAAGCAAAATTTTAAGGAAAAGACGTTCATTCATAATTCTGGCTTTGATTTTATTCCCTTGTATGCTGCGTCTGGAACAATAATGAGCAAGGAGTAACGATATACAAATCGCCCAAAGATAAGCAGATTAACCCTTTGACAATTCAACAAATTTAAGTGTTATTATTCAAATAAAGAATCCTCGAAGCAGAGCTTCGAGGTATTAGAAGAAAGACAACTGCTGTGAATGCAGCTTTTTATACTCTGATGAACGACCTTGACGCTGAACATATTCTCTGATC
>Ga0194037_1000762_pt1 | contig 24930 bp, 13 predicted proteins | sample JunL306m_MetaG_FD_148653 | JGI IMG/M metagenome (GOLD analysis project Ga0194037, IMG submission 148653) | Anoxic zone freshwater microbial communities from boreal shield lake in IISD Experimental Lakes Area, Ontario, Canada - Jun2016-L304-6m | ecosystem: Environmental > Aquatic > Freshwater >...
TTATCCTTTAGATTCTTAATCTTGCAAAAAAATATATTAAACATGAAGAAATTATTTACACTTTTATTTGTAGTTATTACTATTGGTGCATCTGCACAAACAACCTTGGTTGATTATTGGAATTTCAATCAATCTGACACAAGTTTATGGAGAGTTCCTATCAAATCTTTAGTTTCAGGTACAACACTTAACTATTATGGTGCTTATGCTGACTATGTAACAGACTCAAACAACACTACAAATTTGCGTATTCCTGAAACCAATACTGCCACAGAAATGGCACTTCGTTTACGCTCACCTTACTCAGGTCCTTTTGTCATGACTTTACCTACAACAGGCTACAGTGGAATTGTGGTTGGATATGGACAATTCAAGAGTGGAAGCGGTGCACCTTTTAGTACTGTGACTTATACAACTGATGGAGTTAACTGGGATTCAGCAGGCTTAAAAATTACTATTGGGACACTTCCTCCTACAACAGGTTTAGGTACTTACACTGTAACAGCTATTGCTGTGCCGCTTGATTTTGTTTTTCTTGATTTTTCAGACATCCCTGCTGTTAATAACAATCCTAATTTTAAGATTCAAATAAACTTTAGTGGAGCAACAGGTGGTAATGATAGATTTGATAATATAACACTTGAAGGAACTCCAATTGCAACCCCATTATTATTACAATCGTTTGATGGTGCAATTTCAAATAACGCTAAACTTTGGTGGACTTCAAATAATGAAATCAATGTGAAGGAGTTTGTTATTGAAAGCAGTGCCGACAATAAGAACTATACAGCTATTGGAACTGTTGAAGCAAAGGGAGCGAAAGGTATTAACGAATATTCTTTCGAAAGCGCTGCTTTAAAGGCTACTAGTTACTATCGTTTAAAGATGATTGACAATAATGGTTCTTACAGCTATAGTTCAATAGTGGTATTGAAAGCTAACTCAAGTTCTATATTGAGTGTATTCCCTAATCCGGCAGTAAATAGCATCACTTTATCTCATCCAAAAGCAGTAAATGCAACTATTTCAATTCTTGCAATTAATGGAAAGAAAGTGAGTCAAACAAGCATTGCTGAAGGTGCAACACTATCAAGCATTAACGTGAGTAATTTACCAAAAGGCACTTACAACGTGGCTTTTAGTAATAATGGAATTGTTACAACGGCTCAATTCGTGAAATAATTATTAATTGTTAATTGATAAAAAAATGAAGGTGTCGCTAAATGCGACACCTTCATTTTTTAGTTTTACCATTAATTAATCTTTGTTTATAAGGGCCGATTTAAATAAATCTATTTGCCCTGTTTTAATTGTTTCTTTAGTGTCTCAATAAGCCTTTCCATTTCACTCATCGATTTATCTTTTTCTTCTAATGCCTTGTCCTTTTCTTGCAATGATTTATCTTTTTCTTCAATTGCCATATTCTGTTCCTCTAATTCTTTCTTTTGTATTCTCACCGTTTCCATACTCTCACCTAGTTTTCGAAGGTTTTCCTCACCTTCCTCTCCCATATAATGCGTGAACACCCTTTCCATTTCCCTTTCATCGTCGAGTTCCTTTCGCTTTTTAGGGTCTGCACCTCTATGATAAAGGGTGTCGATTATTTTGTTTATCATCGGTTCGTTTTCACAATAAGGCTCATATACTTTCAAGGTCTCTTCTTCATCACTTATAAAATACCGTTGTTCAAAAACAGTCAATAATCTGTCTAGTGTTGTCTGAAAACGACTTTCTATCCTTGGCAACTGAACCACAAAACAATCGTGTGTTAAATTTTCTATGAAATCACTCTTTGTGTCAATGATGGTTTTTGTTTGCAAATCAACATAATTCCTATCCACCTTTACTGCTGCCACCTCAATTTCCGGGAGATTAAATCCTAAAATATAAACAGTGATGATGGGCAATGGCATTTTCTTTTTCTTGCCATCAACCACTATTTTATCCTGCTTTTTATAATGTTCGGCGAGATAATTACGGAAACGCATCACATCAATTGGCTTTCTTGCCTTCTGAATCTCAATCAACACTTTTTTTGTACCACCGGATTCCAATTTTATGGTGGCCACAAAATCGAGTCGGATGAGATGAATACCTAATCTTTGAATCCCCTTCTTTTCCCATTTCTCCTTCGACATCTCGGGGTCTTTCAGTTGCATAGTGCTTTCAGTAGTTTTCACCTCTAAAGACACGATTGATTCTTCAAGTAATGTTTCCAAAAAGAAGGTGGCGATGCGGTTGTCTTCCATCAAACCTTTGAATACCACATCATATAATGGATTTGCTATTATCATGATAACCCTTTATTTTGGGTGAAGTTATGAATTATGAATTATGAATTATGAATTGTCAATGCCTAACAGACTCATCACTCATATTTCATAACTCATCACTCTTTTACAGCAATTCAATCCGATAGCTAGCCGAATCGTCTGATTCGCTCATGAGGGTAAGAAAACGGTGATTAAGAAAGTCGGTAACATTAAATCCACTCACTAAAATATCTGTTTTCAAATTGGCGTTAATAGAAATGGAAGTGCTATCAACTCCTTTGCTCGTTGAGGAAAGAAATAATTTGAATTTACCATTACCAACAATCTTCACCCTGATAGAATCTGAAACCAAGAAGGTATGTGAAAGCACATCAATTGTGATTCCATGAAGAATATGTCCTGTATAAACAGATTGTTCTTTTTCTCTCAACGTGACAAGGTCGATAATTAACGGAAGAATTGTTTCTCTGTGATCAAATAAACTATCCATTACAAATCCAGTGTTTCTGTATTGTAAATTCATAGCTGTACTCCTCAAAACTTCCAAGTTAACACTAGAAATGGCAGTAGTCAATTTTGCCCCTAATTGATTATTTCTTGCTAATAACAATTGATTATAGGTACCGTCAACAGATGTTTTTATAGTTGTAAGATTTACATCTACTCCAATATTCTTACTTAAAATATTGAACGACTCAATTTTTTCGTCAATACCGCCTCTATTAAATGGCTTCAATCCATTAGGAAAAATGGATTTATACCTCGCTGAAACCTTTTTATAAACAATCAATATTGCAGGAATCCAAGCTGTCGTTAGAAGGAGTTTTGCTGCATTAAAAAATTGTTCAACAGTTAATCTATCTCCCTGTTTTGCACCATCCGTGCTGTCTAATGTATTATACCCTGCCACAAGCTCGAGATGTGCGGGATGATACAGGTCATATCTAGCCTGTAATGAAGGATAGGAAGCTACTAAGACTAATAAACCTGTATCATGATAAATACTCAATACGACTGCTTTTCTAACACTTTTTCTAGTCTCAATTTCCATTTGACTATCAATATATTTCCATCTTATCTTCATTTTTGTTTTTTTTGATTAAAAAAAATGTTTTTTACCAATCATAGCGTTCTGATTAGGGTGAATACGATAATTTATATCAATCTAGGCGTCTTGACACTAGCAAATTCGTTGACTTGCACCAATCAAAGCGTCTTGACTACAGCGAGTACGAAAATTTGTACCACTCAAGACGTCTTGATTACAGCAAATTCATTGACTTGCACCCATCATTGCGTCTTGACTACAGTGAATACGATAATTTGTACCAATCAAGGCGTCTTGATTACAGCAAATACGTTTTTTGATTGCTTAAGTCAATCAACAAACTAAACAAATAGCCCAAAACGTTGTGCTGTACTGTGATGTTTGAAAATAAATGTTCGGCTTAATAAAGCTTGTTTGAAGGAGAAATTTGCGTTCTAGAAGATTATCTCTTGAAGTTTTACGGCAATGAAACTAAAAATTTGTTTCTAACTAAGTGAACTGGACTTTACATTACCAATTCTGTGGTGCAATATTACATTAAATATGACACCTTTAATTATCAATCTTGTTTATTATTGAAATAACCTAATTATTTTTGTTAAAAAGCCATAAAATCCAATTCTTTTTCTGCTATTTACAAAAACATTCATTCTTTCTTATTGATTCACCTTTTTTTTTATTAAAAGTTGAATGCATTAGCATAAGTTATCATTAATTAATTTTGAAATCCGTTATTTTACATGCTCACTCAAACAAGTTATTTTCAGACTATGGCAATAAGAATTTTTATTACGGGAGGCACTTTCGATAAGGAGTATAACGAGGTGAATGGTAAATTGTTCTTCAAGGATTCTCATCTTCCTGAAATGCTACGATTAGGAAGATGTAGAGTGGAAGTTGACATCAGAACCCTAATGATGATTGATAGTCTTGAAATGAGTGACGAAGACAGAAATTTGATAGTTCAGCAATGCACTAAATCGAACGAAGAAAGGATAATTATTACGCATGGTACAGACACAATGGTAGAAACGGCCACTTTATTAGCAAAATTTGTCTTCAACAAAACAATTGTCATTACAGGTGCTATGATTCCCTATAAGTTTGGTAGTAGCGATGGATTATTTAATCTTGGCAGTGCAGTTGCATTTGTACAGACCCTTCCTCCTGGAGTTTATATTGCGATGAATGGCAAATATTTCAATTGGGATAATGTTAGAAAAAACAGACAGACTGCGCAGTTTGAAGAACTTTAGTTATTAAGGCTTAAGATTGTATAAAATGAAGAGGCGTGTATGACTAAATTTATCAATTGTCATACACGCCCCTATTTTATAAAATCAACTTATTTCTAGTGCTGATTTCCAGTGCCATCATATTGATAGGCACCCATATCTTTTCCGGGAGGAGTCAATTCAGTAACACCATACTTCGCATCTACAGGAACAGTACCCTTTGGTGCAAAGCCTTTGAACCCCTTATTTATTGCGGGAGAATTAGATTGTAACCTGAAGTTGTAATTACCTACCACTACTACATCTTGAAAACGAGCACCTGTTGGTAATGGTACGGGGCCATTTATAAATTGAGGATTGTTTGCCCCAATAAAATTAACAGCTGCCGAATAAGTATCCCCTAATTTCCATCCCGAAGGGATCAATAAGAAATTATTTGGAATATCACTTGCCCTCGGTGCTGTGATTGCGGAACTTACACTTTGAGATGGGAGTATATTATTGATTACTGCAGCAGAATCACCATAAGTCAGGTTATTCCCATATTGAATATTTGCAGTATCTGCAATAGGATTGGAAACAACCCTTAAACCAAATTTGCAATTTACCATGATATTGTTATATGCCAAACCTGCAGCACCTTGCTCAAAATTGATGGAACCACCTCGTCCTGCTGCCGACCTTCTATAACCGCAATTGATAATTGTGTTATTATAAATTCTTGCCTCAGCCTCACCGAAACCTATTACTGGATTTGCATTTGAAAATTTTGGACCATTTGTCGCAATACCGATACATACGTTATAGGCATAATCGCCAATAGTAGAACCTTTTGCATTCAATGCCTCACCACCTGTATAACCACATTTTTCGAAAGTATTCCGTAGGAAAGCTATTTTGGCACCATAAGTCCTGATTGCATCATCAACACTACCGTAAATCCATGAATCTTCCAAAACAAAATTACCTGCGGCATTTTGAAAAAGTATAGGGTATTTACTGCCAGGATAAACTGCACCCAAAGAACCTGTTGCTGTACCACCTGCAAACTCAATATGTGTCCATTTCAAAACCAGATAAGCACATGTCTTTCCCCCAACTATTCCAGCCCAAAGTCCCTTAAAAGCAGGGTCAGTTACTACATTCGCACCTGGTTGGTCAGTTTTTGTCAAGGTACTACTATCATAAGTAAACCAAATTGGATTTGCTTGTGTACCCAAACTGAATAAACTACCATTTACCCCAATACCATAGTTACCACTAAATTTGATGGTAACTCCAGGTTGAATTATCAAGGTATCCCCTGCATTTACAATAATATTACCACAAACATGATATGTCTTTCCAGCTATCAAAGTGCCATTTAATGCACCTGACAAGCAGGATGTTTCACTTATGGGTGCAAAAGGTTTTGCCACTAACACAGGGGCCTTATATAAATCCTTACTATCTGCCACTTTCTTGCAAGAATTAAATAGGAAACCTATTACTATCAAGCAGGCTGTTAAGTTTAAAAATTGTTTCATTATTATGTTGATTAAATATTGATTAAAATAAAAAAAAATAAGATTGATTAAATTACAATTTATAACGTACACCCAAAAGGTAAGTTGCCTTATAATAATCTGCTTGAACAAATGTTTTATTGGATGGTGACGATTGAATAGACAACAAATCATTTCCGGAATCTGCAGTTGCATCATAAGCTTGTTTTAAGAACAATTTATAAGGTGCATTCGCAATGTTATTTACCTTGGCATAGAAGAAGAAATTCTTATTCAATCTTTTTTCCAATGATAAATCTATCTGAGTAGTAGGAGTTTGCCAGTAATCCAAGTTGTAATAAGGATTTACAATGGCCAAACGCTCACCTGTATAAACAAGTGAGGCTTGCAGGTCTAACCCAATAATTGGATTTTTATACAATATTGAAACATTTCCAATATGCTTTGATTGCCCTTGAAGTGGACGAGTTTGATTAATAGGCAGATAATTTACATTACCCGTGCTATTTTTAACTCCATGCAACTTGTTAGTAGTAACCGAGGACTCCGTAAAGGTGTAACTACCTGATATCCCAATATTACCCCAATATTTTGTTCCTAATATCTCTAATCCATAATTGGTAGCACTACCGAAATTCTTAGGTTTATATTGTACAGCAGTTGCATTCACAGTTTCAGTTGAATACTCAATTGGATCCTTAATATTCTTATAAAAAGCCCCAATTAATAATTGTTCAGCTTTTCCAGAGAAATATTCATATCTCAAATCGATATTATCAGCTAAAGTATGATTTAATGAATCGGGATTACCCACTTCTTTTATTTCATCATAAACGCCAATTCCATCAGGAATCAACTCTGCGAATCCCGGACGAGACAATGCTTTATAATAAGCAAAACGCATTGCCCTTTCATTATCCAATTTGTATTTCAATTGAATACTTGGCAGGATGTCTGTATATTTAATTGTACCTGAGATTGATGGGAAAGCACTATCTAAACCAGTTTTGTAATGTTGATGAGTATATTCAACTCGAACACCACCCAATAATTCGAGTTTGGGAGAAATAGCCAAGCGACCCTGAACATAACCTGCATCTACGTTCTCATCAAAATCATAGTTATTTCCATTATTGTTATTCGGATCAGACGACCCCGCTCCTTTGAACGTATATTTTGAGCTATCAATCGAAGTGTACAATTCTCCAGGAACTAGTGGACTCAAAGAATAATGATTGTAAAGATTGTTACGATGCTTGATTCTTACCATTTCACCCGCCTTTAATTCAAGACTCTTTCCTGCAATTATCACTTTCTTTGTTAGGTTCAGATATTCTGTATAGTCTTGGTCTGTATTGTGAATCCAAGCATGACTAATAGATTGAACCTTATCAGTTTTTTCAATAGTATTTATCTGATGATCAGATTCTACCTGATCTGGACGATGGTTTTGGGCTAATGAATAAACCAATGACCAATCCAAATTGTACCCCTTACCTAAATCATGCAATCCTAGAAGACTCGTGTTAACTATAGACTGATATTGCCAAGTAGCCCTGTTCAAATAATCAATAGATTGTCTATTTACTGGAGTATAAAAATTATCTAACCTATAAGAATAATCATCCAAACTTACCAAATTGGTATTTAGGATTAGCTTGTTTTTTGAATTAACAACATAGTCTAATTTAGCTGTCAACCCTTTACGGTTACTTTGGTAAGCATATTTTCTATTCTCAATTTGTTTAAAAGTAGGCTGATTAAAGACAGGTGCTCCAGGTTGAAAATAAGTTGAGTTGAGCCCCTTATAGATATTTTGATAACTACCCGCCACTATTAATCCTAATTGCTTGGTCTTACCAAATCTATCACCATAAGTAATACCTAAAGTGCTATTGATAGGACGGCTGATATTGTTGCTATGTAAAGCTGCTACAGAAAAGTCTGAGGGAGTTGCACTACCCTTTATTTCAGTTGGAGATTGCTTATTAATTGAATTTTTATCGAAATCCATGTATTGATTATTCATGAAATAATCGCTATATCCTACAGCTGCATTCACATTCAAAAGCCTTTTTGTAGGTGCATCTTTCATTACCAAATTGATGGTACCCCCAATTGCATCCCCCTCCATAGAAGGAGTTAGGCTTTTGCTCACTTCCAATCTTTCTAATAAATCAGAAGGAAATAAGTCAAGCGGAATGAAACGACTCTTATTATCAGGACTAGGTATTTTGATACCATTTACTAAGGTGTTTATATAACGCTTCTCCATCCCACGAATGATTGGGTAACGACCTTCGCCTGAACCACCTCTTTGAATTGACACACCACTTACCCTTTGCAATGCATTTGCAACAGTGATATCTGGCAACAATTGTAAGGTTTTTGCAGATAATACATTGATGATTGGATCAGAAATTTTTTCTAATCTCCTTGCACCAATCTCACCTTCCTTACCCGAAATTGCAGAAACCGTTACAGAAGATAATTCTGATACACTTGGTTTAAGATGGATTACAACTGTCTTAGTAGCATTTCCCTCAATGGCAATTCTTTGTTGAATACCCGAAGCAAAACCTTCCGATTGTACTTGTAGTGAATACGTAGAAACAGGTAGCTTACCAAAAACAAAGGAACCATCTAACTTAGTGAGTGTTCTGTACTTTGTGTTTTCTAGCTTAACTACAGCACCTACTAAAGGTTCGCCCGTAGCGGCATCAATTACTTTCCCTTTAATAGTTTGTGCCTGAGAAAATGAATAAATAATTGTGAAAAACAATAGCAATAAAAGCTTTTGTGCGGATGTAACCATAAAATTTCTCTTGTTTTAGAAGTGCAAAAGTGCTTGTTAAAGAATACCAAAAGACGGATGGAACCATTGATAACAATTTGATAATATATTAACTTCTTTGCTTTTAATAAAAATATGGCTAAATACTAGTCAATAACTTAAGCTAAATGTGTTCTGATTGATGGAGAAATATTTATGCTTTAAATAAGAAATGTAATTGAACTTAGTTCAATACAATAAGGTGGAGCTTCTAAGATAACTGTTTGAAAAAATAACAAAAGAACCCTTAGAAATTTATCTAAAAGTGCTTTTTAAAATAAAAAGATGAAATCTATAAAATAATTGTGTTCCTATAATTTTATTAAGGGGTGCAGGTAACTTAGCACATAAAATACTTATACCACTAATCATTTAATCAGTGGTATAAAATAACTTCAATCTAAATTAATGTTGATTTCCTGAGCCATCTAACTGAAAACAACCAATATCCTTTCCGGGCAAGGAAAATGTAGTCACTCCAAAAACAGGGTCGGTTGGTACGACCTGTATAGGAGAAAAACTAGTATATCCAATACCCCTACAAGGGGAAGAAGATTGCAAATGGAAATTGAAATTGCCAACTGCTGCAATATCTGCCAAATTATACCCCCCTTTCACAGGTAAAGGGTAATTTATAAATAATGGATTAGAACCTGCAAGCTGTACTACTGAACTACCATCATATTGGGCATCAGGTAGGTAGTTGTAATTTGCTGGCAAATAAGAATTTGGGTTAGGAATGTCGGTAGAGGATGGTTTTGTTATAGAACCGGGTGTGAATGGAATAAATTCATTGGCCACAGAAAGACTATCAGCCCAATAATAGTTGTAGCCATAATTACCTGCATACATAAAAGTAGTATCAGGGGTAAGGGTATTTAATCTCAATCCATATTTACAGTTAATAATTAGGTTGTTGAATACCCGCCCTCTAGCGCCATTTTCATAATTGATTGACCCACCTTTTCCTGTACTTGTGTTTCTATAACCCGAGTTTATTACTGTATTATTATAGGTATCAACATTACAGGTAGGGATTCCTGCTACTGCACCTGAGTTAGCGGCTTTTAGGGAATTTGTAGCCCCACCTACACATAAATTATAAGCTAATACGCCAATTCCTCCGGCTTTAATATTTAGGCCGTCGTTACTTGATTTGCCACATTTCTCAAAAGTGCTTCTCATGATTGCAAATCTGCCACCATTTCCTCCTACACGAACAGCATCGTTTATACAACCATATATCCATGAATCCTCTAATACAAATATTCCATTTGTATTTGGAAAAAATATTGCATAAGCATTATCGGTAGTCTTAATAGCTGCAACACTATAAAATGAAGAACCATGAATACCAGCTACTGCCCCTGTATATTCCAAATGCGTCCATTTAAAAATTAGATAATTACAAGTTACATCTGCAGCAACACCCTTCCATAATCCTGAGAAAGCAGAGTCATGAGAGGCTTTATAGTTTTTAATAGGTGCGTCAGTATGTGTTTGACCTTCTACAGTCATCCAAATTGGATTCTCTTTTGTACCCAACGAAAACAAGTTTCCTTTAACTATCAGACCAGATTGATTGTTAAAAATCAGTCTTGCACCGGGTTGAATAGTTAAAGATTTGCCAGTATCTACCGTAATATCGCAATCTATATGATAAGTCTTCCCCGCAAGCATTGTACCTGCAATACTCCCACAAAGAGGAACTGTATCTGTAATTGGTACAATCGGGGGTTGTACTGCTGTTGAAATAACATTATTGTCGGCACTAAATTTAGAACATGAAAAGAGGCAGAAAAAGATGGAAAAACAAACCGGTATCCTTAATAATTTATATTTCATGATTACTTAATTAAAATTTTAAATTTTGTATCTAACTCCTAAAAGATAAGATGTTTTAAAAATGTCCTTTTCAACGAATATATTTTTTGTAGGGTTGACTTGAAAAGGTAATGCATTCGTGTTTTTGTAATAGTTATAATAGGGGGTCTTGATAAAAAAATTAGTTTGTTCATTAGTAATATTTAGGATCTTACCATATACTTCAAGTTTCTTGATAACTTTTTTGGTAAAAGAAAAGTCAAGTTGTCCAAAAGGGGATTGCCAAGTGTCAAGATTATAGTAAGTATTCACAAGTTGAATCCGCTCACCTGTATATACATAAGACAATTGCATATCTAATCCAATTTTATGGTCTTTGAATAGTAACGAAATATTTCCTATATGCTTAGCCTGCCCTTGCAGTGGCCTAGTTTGGTTTTTGCCAAGCGTAATAATTTGTCCAATAGAATCAATTGTTTCAAAGTTCTTTTGTGTAGTTGTTGCACTATGAGTGTAGGTATAGTTAGCATTTACTCCAAACTTACCGAAGTATTTAGTGACCAAGAATTCAAAACCAAGGTTCTTAACATTCCCAACATTTGAAGGAACTAAGGCATCTCTCGAAACATTAGAATTACCACCAACCATATTATTATGGCTAAATGTTACTTCTATAGGATTATGTATATCTTTTAAGAATACCCCTGCCAATAATTGGTCAGCACCTTTTTGCGGATAAAGTTCGTAACGTAAATCATAATTGTCTGCTGTAGTATGTTTTACATAAGGATTACCTTGTTGTTCGTAACCAGATGTTTCAGAGGCAGGGATGTCCGACGGAACAATCTCAACAAAACTAGGTCTTATAAAACTTCTAAAATAAGAGGCTCTTACATTTTGTCTATTGTCAATTGCGTATTTTAAGTGAAGACTAGGTAAGATGTCATAATAATAAATATGACCATATTTAGCATTTACTTTATCAGTAAGTACTGCTTTGTAGTGTTCGTCTGTATTTTCAAAACGAACACCCCCAATTACCTGCAACTTAGGGGTTGCCATTAACTTAAATTGCCAATAAGCAGCAGCAACATCTTCCGTAATCGTGTAATTTCTTGCAATACCAGAATCGCCAGAGGCAGGATTGCCAGAAGAAGGATTAAACTGATAAGCAAATGAATCTATGTTACTTATATTTTGTGGATTGCTTCCGGCAACAGATAAAGAATAGCTTCTGTAAAAGTTATTTCTAGTTTTATCCCGAAACATTGTACCGATACTAAACTCTACATTTCTATGTGCAATATTTCTATTGATAATCAAATTTAGATATCCTGCAACATCTTGATCATTGTTGTGAGTCCATCTGCGACTCATTCCTCCTGCAATACCAGAATCAGCAGGAAAGTATCGAAGTGGATTAGGAGATTTCTGATAACTTCCATCATAGCCAAAAGAAGCCAAATCAGGTATTTGTTGAGAGGCATACGAGTAAGTACCTGTCCAATTTAAAGTAGTTCTTGAAGCTAATTGATGTTCCCCGTGTAAGGTACTATTGTAAATGGATTGAATCCTCCACATAGTTCTTGTACTAAATGTGAGTTTACCCAAATTAGCGTTAATATCAGTATCACTTTGCTGACGGGTTTCAAATTCATTCAAATTAACATACAAGTTATATAATGAAATTTTATTCTTTTGATTAATTACATAGTCAATCTTGTTGTTTAGTCCAAATCTCTTTTGTTGCACAGAAATAGTATTTGTGAACACTTGATCAAAAATTGGATAATTATTAATAAGATTACCTGTAATGCCATAGGCATTTTGAAGAGGGATGGCAGCAGGATATTCTGTTATAAGCGTTTGATTTGTTCCGCGATATATATTTTGATAACTTAAACTCAATACAACTCCAAGCTTCTTATGCAAATATCTGTTGCCATAAGTAAAACCTGTTTGAAGGTTAAAAGGTTGAGATTGCGACGCAATTTTTAAATTATTTTTGGGAAAATCTGCAATTGTTGCATCAGCCCCACTTGTAATCTCATAAGGAGATTTTTTATTGATACTGTTGCGTTGGAAACTATAAAAAGGACGTTCGTTAAATATAGTATTACCACCTCCTGCTGCAAAAATCCGGAATTCTTGTTTGTTTGGTGCATCTTTCATAATTAAGTTCATGACACCACCTATTGCATTTCCTTCCATGCTTGGTGTCAACGCTTTAATTACTTCTAGCCTCTGCAATATATCGGACGGGAAGAGATTCATTGGTACAGACCTAAAACGGTCATCGGGACTTGGAATTGGAACTCCATTTACAAGTGTCGTATTATAACGTTGATCCATACCCCTAATGATAGCATATCTGCCTTCGCCGCTACTACTAGATTGAAAGGAAACCCCACTCATTCTTTGAAGTGAATTAGAAACAGTTACATCGGGAGATAATTCTATAGTCTTTGCCGACATGACATTTGTTACTACATCACTATTTTTTTCAATTAATTTGGCGGCTTCATTGCTTTCCTTACCCTTAAATGTATTGACTTGCACTTCGCCTAAATCAACTATTTCTTCGTTCAAATCTCCATTAATAGTTACAATATCTGTAGCCGCTTTGATTTCAATATTTTTAAATTCACTAGTTTTATATCCTGCAAAATGTACTTTTATCGTATAGCTTCCAATTGGAACATTACGGAAAGAGTATGAACCATCAAGATTGACACTTGTTTTTAGTTTTTTGGATACTCCTTCTAATGTTACAGTGGCACCAATCAATGGTTCTCCTGTTTTTGCGTCTGATATTTTCCCTTTCACTATTCCAGCATATAAGCAGACGGAAAAAGAAAGAAATAACAACAGCATAAAATACTTCATGTAACAATTCCGCATAAAATAAATAATTTTTGCGAAAGTATAGTTAGCGGTACAGCATTGTTCTAAGTTTCAAAAAGATAACAATTTGATAATAATGGGAAGGCAAACTGTTACTACTCAGGAGCTATTAACACAAGGAAAACAAAGGAAAAAACAAGGAACACAAAGAATTTATTTTAAAATAATTCACAAGTACATATTCGAAAAGTATTCTAATCCTTGTGTTTCTTTGTACACAACCTTGTGAGCATTGTGGTAAAAATACCTGAGCAGAATTGGCAAACTTATAATATCAGTAGAAATTTCAAAGTTGATTCAAATTGACAAATACTATCAAGAAATCATCTACCGAAAAATAAATAGGCAAGTAGAATTGAAGTTATAATCCCCACTAAATCAGCAATCAGCATTGCACCAATAGAATAGCGAGTATTTTTGATAGAAACCGCACCAAAATAAACCGAAACAACATAAAACGTTGTATCCGAAGACCCTTGCAAAATACAGGACAATCTTCCGGCAAATGAATCCACACCATAAGTTTTCATCGTATCAATCATCATCCCTCTAGCACCTCCACCACTTAAAGGTTTGATTAATGCAGTTGGAATTCCATCTACAAATCGGGTATCCGCCCCAATCCAATTAAAAAAGTATTTAATCCCCGAAATGATAACCTCGAAAGTACCACTTGAACGCAAAAGGCTGATAGCAACAAGCATACCTACTAAGTAAGGTACAATTTTGATGGCAGTCTCAAAACCACCCTTTGCCCCTTCCACAAAGGCATCATAAACATTTATTTTCTTATAAAGCGCACCAAGTACGATTGCAAGAAAAATAAATAGGATTAAACCATTACTTAATACTTTAGAAAATGACTGAACGGAATCAGAATTAAGATGAGATAAGTATAAAACAAGGCTTGCAATGACGAAAGAAATACCTAATACCCAAAAAAGAATGACAGGCTGAAAAATATTGATTTTTTGTTTGATTGCCACAATCATCATTGCAGCTAAGGTTGCAATAAACGTGGCAATCATACAAGGAATAAAAATATCGGTAGGATTATTTGCCTTCATAGAAGATCTGATTGCAATGATACTAACAGGAATCAAAGTAAGCCCTGCTGCATGAAGGCACAAAAACATTATTTGAGCATTTGACGCCGTCTCTTTATTGGGATTTAATTCTTGCAAACTCTCCATACTCTTAATACCGAAAGGTGTAGCCGCATTATCGAGTCCCAACAAATTAGCCGAGAAATTCATAATCATATAACCCATTGCAGGGTGCCCCTTAGGAAGGTCAGGAAATAATTTAGAAAAGAATGGAGTAATCAACCTAGATAATAACCGAATGCCACCTGCGCTCTCAGCGATATTCATGAATCCCATGAATAAGGCCATGATACCAATTAAATTGATACATAAATCCACCGCACTCTTACAAGTAGTAATAATGCCATCTACTTTTAGCGGGTTAGAAAGGTCGTCCGACTTTCCAATCACCATCCAACTGAAAATGTCTGTATTCCCAAGAAATGTACATTTATAAAGTGCAACGGCTATGGCAACTATTATAAAACTACTCCAAATTCTACTTAAAGCCATGTAATGAAATATGAATTATAAATTATGAATATGAGTTCAAATTAATTATCAACAATAATCCAATTAACAATTAACCACTCATAAAGGGCGCAATATACTGCATTGATATTTTTGGGTAATTAAACAGTTTCGAAAAACATGTCTTTACGTCTATTAAAATGAAAAGAAATACCTTTTAAAAGTATAACAAATTTTAAATCACCAATTAAAGTACATTAAAAATACATTAAAAAACACTGTCACACGCAACGCTTTTTAAAATATTTTTGTCTCTAACTTCCATATAGTAACACCCCATTTAGTTTTTTTTATGATAATAGACATATTAATTCAGTTTTTTCATGACTTTGGGATTTATTTCCTAATAGTTTTAGGAATATTAAAGATCATTTTTTTGGTTCGCTTTAAGCCTCATAGACCTACTTACGCAATAAAAAACTTTTTTACTTATTATGATCGTTATTCTTTGAGAAATGACAAGGTGGATAGATGGGATAAGATGAGAAAAGTATGTAACCCCATTACTATTGGCATATATATAGTTGTAGGTCTAATTTTCATAGCTCAGTTCGTTTATTTCATGACAAGAACGAAATAAAATGATTTGATTCAACCTAAATTCGAATTAAATTCTTACAAGTCTTCCTTACAAAACTCAACTTTTGAAACTCTTCCAATAAAATATCGAAATCAATACTTGTTAAATACGGAAACTTTTATTTTTTTATAAAAAAAACGACAAATATTTTATTTATTAATAAAAAAAATGAAATATTTGTAAACGATTTTGTTTGCTGTAATCCAATTAGCTATTAAATGCTAATGAATAAAATTTCAGTCAAGCAATAAACATTTATTCATTTAACCCTTATTTTTTTTATGAAGAAGAATTTTGTTAGTTCCCAATTAAAGGCTGTTCATTTGTATTTGCGAATATTAACAATTGTTGCATTTGGTGTTATTTCAAGTATTTCGTCTTATGGTCAAATTGATTTTACCCCACTTACACATGAGTTCAACAATCATAAGAGTGAAATAGGTACACATTTCGCCTGTCTTTTACAAAAAAATGGCAAAACACTTTTCAGGAAGGGAGCTGATGATTTTGATATTGCAGACGTTACTTCTGTAGGTAGTTTTAGTCAATGGTTAACTGCAGCATTAGTTATGACATTAGTGGATCAAGAAAAGATTTCCTTAGATGACAAGGTTAGCCGTTATCTACCTATTTATGAAACTTATGGAAAAAAGTTTATTACAATTAGACAATGTTTATCACATCAAACGGGCATTGAATACCCCAAAAGTGTAGGCAAACTTTTTGAAAAGGCTAAATATGCAAGCCTTGAAGAAGAAGTAAATGCCTTTGCAAGTAAACATGAGATTCTATATAATCCCGGTACTGCCTTTAACTACAATAATATAGGAATTGACATTGCGGCAAGAATAGCAGAAATTGTAACTCAAAAAAGCTTTGACGTATTGATTACAGAAAGGATTTTAAAGCCGTTAGGGATGAGAAATACTTCATTTAGTGCTAAAGATAAAGTTAACCCTTCATTTAGTGCATATTCCACTGCGAATGAAATGAATAACTTCTTATCTATGTTACTCAATAAAGGTGTATTTAATAGCAAGAAAATATTGAGTGAAAAATCAATTGCTGAAATGGAAACACTTCAAATGGACAAAAGCTTTATGAAAAATGCTCCTTCTCCCATGCAAGGCTTTACTTATGGACTTGGCGAATGGATTTTAAGTAAGGATATTGATGATAAAAGTACAATTCTAGGCTATTCAAATATGTATGGCTCTTGGATGTTCTTTGATAGATGCAAAGGCTATACATTTGTTTTGTTGTCCAAAACTCCTCAAACAGAAAGTAAAAAGTTGATGTATGATGATCTTAAAAAAGCTCTTGACGAGATTATGCCTGTCGAAGGTTGCAACGGATATTGATTTTAGCATGAATCCAAAAAGAAAGCCTGAGAACTAGACTAATTTTATTAAAAGTAAAAGTCAAGTATGCTATCAACTATACCTTACTAAAAAACAACGCGGTTTTACAATATTTTTTTTGCAATATTTTGTCCTTATTTCAAAGGGTTTCTTAAGATATATTTTTATGAATTGAGAAACCCTTGCTTAATAACTCCCCCTTCATTGCCGTAATTTTCAACTTATTGAACAATGACCTTAATCCATTTCAAATGAGTGTTTATACTCTTCTTTACATCACTAATATTAAATACATATTTTTGTTTTAATAGGTTAATGAAATATGAATTTATGACAGAGAGAATTTATCTTGATAATGCTGCAACCACCCCTTTAGATCCACTAGTTCTAGATGCAATGATGCCCTACCTCTCCACTATGTTTGGTAATCCTTCCTCAATTTATAGTTATGGTAGAGAAAGTAGATTGGCAATTGAAAATGCAAGAAAATCTGTAGCTAAGAATCTAAATGCACATCCATCCGAAATATTTTTCACTTCCTGTGGTACGGAAAGTAGCAATATGGCTATTACCGCTGCCATAAGAGACCTTGATTGTAAGCATATCATCTCCTCTCCTATCGAACATCATGCTACGCTACATACCATAGAAAATCTGTATAACAGAGAGGGTATAAAATTAAGTTTTGTATCCCTTTTACCAAATGGACATATCGATTTTAATAGTCTTAATGCCATTCTTGAAAGTAGCGAAGAGAAATGTTTGGTCACATTAATGCATGCAAATAATGAAATAGGGAATCTACTTGATATTTATACTGTTGGAGATATTTGCAGACAATTCAATGCCATTTTTCATTGTGATACGGTGCAAACAGTTGGGCATTATCCATTCAATTTACGTTCAACTCCTGTACATTTCATAACTGGTTCATCACATAAATTTCACGGACCTAAGGGAGTCGGTATTTTATATATTAATGAAAATGTGAAGATTAAGCCTTTACTTTTGGGTGGAAATCAAGAAAGGAATATGCGTGCTGGCACAGAAAACGTACCTGGTATTGTTGGATTTGCAAAAGCATTAGAACTTGCTACAATCAATTATTTGGATGATAGTACTCATATCAAAAGTTTAAAGTTGTATATGATGGAACAGTTAACCAATCATTTTTCTGGCATCCATTTTAATGGGGATATTTCTGGAAGTAGCCTGTATAATTTAATCAATGTTAGTTTTCCCATGACAGAAAAGAGTGAGATGATACTTTTTAATTTAGATATAAATAATATTTGTGCTAGTGGAGGAAGTGCCTGTACTAGTGGTGCAAGCATTGGAAGTCATGTGATTCAGGCAATTTATAATGACACAAACAAAGTAGCCGTACGGTTTTCATTTAGTAAACATAATACTTACAAAGAAATTGACAAGGTGGTAAAATTGATGAAAGAAATGATCTGACATTTAACTATTTTTTGAAATTATTTAATTCAATTCTACTTCTAAGTTACGCTCTTTTTCTAAAATTCAAAGAATCATATTCTCAATAATATAGTTGAAAGTTCTACTAACTACAGAGTTTGCAGATAATAATAATTAATTCACCCCCTTTTAACGATTCTAACACCTAATGTTTATTCCGTTCCCCTACATTTGAAGCATGTTAAGTGAGTTTTTGAGAAAATTCCTATTGGCTTTCTGTTTATTGTTTTTTTGTTCTATCGTTTTTTCCCAAAATAGAATCATCATTGGTCATATAAAGGATAAACAAAGCGACGAACCGTTACCCTTTTCTTCTGCCCGTTTTAAAACGAGTGGACAAGGTGCGCTTACAGATGCTTCAGGAAGATTTGTTTTAGATGTTGAAAGAAGGAATATGAACGACTCTCTAATAGTTAGTAGTGTCGGTTATAAACCTATTGCTTTATGGGGAGGCAATTTTTCGGATAGTACACAAATTACCTGCAAATTAGAAGTAATGCCATCAACTAATGAGGCGATAGTCAAAACCAAATATAGCAGGTCTCTATGGTTCTGGAAAAAAATAATGAAGAATAAACCACTTCATGAAAAACAACATTGGAATAATTACAGCTATGAAATTTATAATAAACTTGAAGTAGATATTGAAAATCTCAATACGAAAAAACTAAATAACAATGCTTTCTTAAAACCACTGAACTTTGTTTTTGACTTCATAGATTCAACTTCAGAGGACAAACCATTTTTACCTGCTTACATCACAGAAACATTGTCTGATTACTATTTTCAGAAGGAACCACATAAAGTGAGAGAAATTATAAAAGCAACACGTACAAATGGCCTAGATAATGAGAGTATGATCAAACAATTAGGAGGTTTGTATCAGAATATCAATATATATGATAATTATATTCCTGTCTTTAATAGAGAATTTATTGGCCCTTTCAATACTAACGGAGCAAATTATTACCACTACAAATTATTAGACACACAGTATCTAAATAATAGACGATTGATTCACCTGAAGATATCTCCTTTACATAAAGGGGATGATGTATTTGAAGGAGATTGTTGGGTTCATGATACAACTTTTTCACTTCAAAAAATCACGTTGCGCCCTTCTACAGATGCAAACATCAATTTCTTGAGTGGTTTATCAATTATTCAAGAGTTCAAACTAATTAATGATTCTACCTGGTTCTTGTATAAGGACAAATTTGTGGCAGACATCTCCCCTATCGGAAGTAAAAACTTATCGTTGAAAGGAAGGAAAACAACCACTTATAAAAATGTTCAGGTGAATTCAGATTCGGTTGCAGCAGAGGTTGAGAAGTCGAAAGTGGTGGAAGGGGTTGAATTAGGAAAGGATTATGTAAAAGAATCAGACACATTTTGGACTGCACATCGGCATGAAGATTTGAATAAGAGTGAGAAATCCGTTTATAAATTATTAGATACGCTAGAACATAACAAGACTTATGTTCGATATAGGAATACTGTAAATTTTCTTGCAACAGGAACTAAAGATTTAGGGAACATACGCATTGGTCCTTGGTATTATTGGGCAAGTGCAAATCCTTGGGAAGGGGTAAGGACTCGTTTTGATGTATCTACGAATAGAGATTTTAGTAATCATTGGTATTTTCATGGGTATGGAGCTTATGGGTTTGGCGACAATAAATTTAAAAGCAAAGGAGAAATAGAATACCTCTTTAGTAGGGAACCGTGGGTTTATATTAAGGGTACTTATAAAAATGATTTAGACAATGGGCAAGTTTTTTCCGATCAATTTGGAACTGATAATCTATTTGCCACACTATTTCGTCGTCCAAATGTTCCGTACAAATTCTTACAGTCTGTAGAAAAAACAATTGAATATTATCAGGAAACTAATCACAACTTTGGATTCGGATTTAGTGCGTCAAGCAAACAATTTGATGCCTTACAAAATTTGCCATCTAAGTCTTTATTTCCATCCTCGAATAGCGACCCATTTAATTCCTTTGAAGCTACATTTAAGCTTAGATATGCGTATGCAGAAAGGACTTTAAAGGAAAACTTTAGCAACATGTCCTTAGGAAGCGACCGCCCGATTGTTCAATTTAATTATACACATGCCTTTAAGAATGTTCTGAAGAGCAATTATGATTATGACAAAGTAGATATTTCTATATCTGATTATTTCAGTGTGGCTCCTTACGGAGGTGTTCGCTATAATCTTTTTGCGGGTAAAATTATTGGAACCGCCCCCTACAACTTTCTACAAGTTATTCCAGGAAATGAAGTGTTGTATTATAATCGTTATGCATTTAATCTGCTCAATCGTTATGAGTTAATTGCAGACAATTATGCTGGATTTTTTGTAGAACACAAGATAGGAAGTGGATTATTTAAATATATCCCACTGATTAAGCGATTAAAATGGAGACAATTTTGGGATGTAAAGGGAGTAGTAGGAAGTTTGTCAAATGATAATGCAAATCTAAATTATGTAGGTAAATATCCTTATACAAGCCTAAACGGAAAGATGTATATGGAATTAGGAACAGGAATAGATAATATTTTAAAGATATTCAGGGTGGATTTCGTATGGAGAGTTTTAAATCAGAATGCAACTACGCAATCCGTCAATCGGTTTGGAATTTTTGGAAGCTTCCATTTCACTTTCTAATCAATCCACGATAAAAATGATTAGGGAAGGTACAATTATTAACTCACAGACTATTTGAACTAATAGTCTCTTATTTATAACGGTATGATAGACGAATCAATCTATGATACCGTATTTTTTGACGGCATCATAGACGAATCAACCTATGATGCCGTATTTTTTCACAGTACGATAAACGAATCAATCTATGACACCGTATTTCTTGACAGTACGATAAACGAATCAAACTATGGTACTATATCTTTTGAGGGTACTGTAGTTGAATCAAACTATGGTACCGTAATTTTTGAGGGTATGATAGTCGAATCAAACTATGTCACCGTATTTCTTGACAGTACGATAAACGAATCAAACTATGACACCGTATTTCTTGACAGTACGATAAACGAATCAAACTATGACACCGTATTTTTTGACGGTATGATAAACGAATCAGACTATGTCACCGTATTTCTTGACAGTACGATAAACGAATCAAACTATGACACCGTATTTCTTGACAGTACGATAAACGAATCAAACTATAATACTATATTTTTTGAGGGTACTGTAGATGAATCAAACTATGGTACCGTAATTTTTGAGGGTATGATAGACGAATCAATTTAAGGTATAGTATTTTTTGAGGGTAATATTGTCAAACTTTTTATAGAATACAATATTTTGGGTAGGGTATTCTGTCATCACGTAGTAATCTAACTAGTTTTGTCAAATAATAAACGTTGAGGAACTACGGATACTAAGGGTATGCTAAAACAAAGAGAGGCTGTCCCAAAAGGGCAGCCTCTCTTCAATTTATTATTAATTAATTGCCTAAATTAATAGTCTAGTATTTAATAAATTGTTGTTGCAATACATTAGAACCTTTCACAACAACTACATAGTTTCCTCTTGACAATGAAGCTACACTGAATGAAATGTTATTTAGTCCTGCACTCAATTGTGATTGTTCTTGATGTAATACTTTACCTAACAAATCAACTACTTGTACAGTAACTAACTCTGTCTTACTACTTTGAACTTGCAAAGAAAGTGTACTTCTAACTGGATTAGGATAAATTGAGAATGAAGTTGCACTACTTAAAGCCAAAGTAACAATATTGCTATAGCTAATACCACCATCCTTATCAACAATTTGTAATCTATAATATACTTTACCACTTTCATTTGTAGCATCACTGAATGCAAAAGCAGAACCTACAGAATTAACTTGGTTAATTGTTGTAAAATCTTTACCATTAACACTGCGTTGAACATTGAAATAAGCAGCATTTGAATTAATAGTTGACCATGTTAAATGAGAAGCACCTGATTTATAGAAACCATTAAATTGAGTTACAATAATAGGTAACAATGGAGCAGATGTAGCAGTACATCCATTAGAGTAATTAACTGTAACAGTATAGCTACCAGAAACAGCACCAAAATTATATGTACTACTTGTAGCACCAGAAATTGGGTTGCCATTCAAATTCCATTGATATGTTGAAGGAACACCACTTGGCACTGCTGTCAATAATGAGCCACCAGATTTACTGATAGTAGGTTGACTTACAAAATTTACATAACCAGCCAAATGACCTGTATTTGTTGCAGTTACAGCTCCTAAAGTAGCATCATAATATCCAATATTCCAAGATATAGCAGCTGCTGCTGTCGTATCAAAATAAATAGAACTATTACCAATTATTAATTTCTTTATACGGAATCTAAGTGTTGCAAGTGGAGACGCATCTACGGCTTTTTGTCCTGTTTGATTTAAACTAGGATCATTCCAAAGAAATCCTAATTGCCCTGCAACAGTATCAGACAAAATTGAGTTGTCATTCAACGCAATTGATTTGCCACTATAATAAATAGAATCTAATGCCAAAACAGCTGTATCATACTGCACTGTTCCTTGATAAGTTAAAATAGGTATAGTATTAAAATTTCTAGTTCGAATTGAAACTTCTACTTTAGTACCTACAGTACAAACATTATTGATACTGTCTAAATACAATGTGTACTGCGCTTTTGAAGCGGTACTGATACCTAACAATATTGCCATAGCAATACATAACTGCGTAAACTGTTTTTTCATGATGCTTATTTTTATTTGTTTTAAAATTTAATGCAATTCTACGATAAATATTTCAGAAAATCAGCAGATTTTCACTAATCTGCTGATTTATTCTTTAATAAATTATTTAATTAATATAACCTGTTTAGTATTGATACCATCAATGCCAACTGCTTTCAAATAGTAAACTCCTGCAGTTAGTTTAGTTTGCTTTTGTAAGTCAAGAACTATTGAACTGTTTCCAATAGGGAAGCCATTTTCTTGTTTCAACAATAACTTGCCATCAATACTAGTTAATTCAAACTCTATCTTCTTTTCTTTAGCAATAGACATAGAAACCTTTACTAATCCATCTCTTGTTGGATTTGGTCCTACATTCCAACTATCTGCACTAACAAATGGAGTTACCTCGCTGATTGTTCCAGCAGATTTAACCACTCCAACTGTACCATAATTGCCGTCAAATGCACTTACCGAAGTTATATCTGATGAAAGGCTGATTTCTTCATTATTCAGAGTACCCTTCTTGCTGAAAACCAATTCAAACAATACAGAACCATCATCCATAGTTTTAGCTGTATTAGCCGCATCAACCCAAAGGAATGGAAGTTTTCCCTCACTTGCATAATCCGTATTGTAATCAATGCCAATAGCATTCTTTTCAACTGATTTCAATTCCAAAACATCACTATTAAAGTTCAAGGTGTATTGCATCCCCATGATATTCTTGAAGTTCTTAACCCTGACAGGAACACGAACCTCTGTAGCTAATGGACTTACTGAAACCTTATCATTGAATAGCTCAATTGGGGTTGAAGCGAAGCCTGTACCAAGTATTGTTGAATTCCAATCATAGTTTACATCACCTAATTTAACTCCAATAAAGTTTTGTCCTGAGTAGTTAGCTCTAATTTTTGAGATGCTGATACTATCATTGAATGGGAAAGGTTTAGTAGGTGTAGCGAAAGTATAACTACTATCTACAAATGCCCATAACTTATTGCCACTAAATTTAGTGATATGCTTTAAGATTAAAGATTTAATCAATGCTATATCAGTACCATTTACTGCACCGTCACTATTCACATCGGCAGCAATCAATTTGTAAGGAGAATTCAAAATTACCTTCTTCAAAATATGACTTTGAATTAAACTAATATCAGTGCCATTCACACCATTAGCCACGGTGTTGTCATTCGATTTATTTGGCATTACAATAAAGCTGCTGTCCGCAGGAACAGTGAAATTATAATTGCCATTTACATCTGAAGTAAATGTTTGTGAACCATTCAACCCAACTGTTACTGTAGGAATAACTTCTCCCAAAGGATTTTTAATGGTACCACTAATCGTGAATAGATAATTAACGGTGATACTAATGGTATTAGAAGTGGCAGTAGCAGTTGTTAAACAACCAATACTACTCGTCATCACACAACTAATTATATCATTGTTATTCAGACTAGAAGTTGTATAAATAGCTGAAGTAGCACCTATTATACTAACACCATTATTCAACCATTGATAACTTGGAGC
>Ga0194037_1000765_pt1 | contig 24922 bp, 23 predicted proteins | sample JunL306m_MetaG_FD_148653 | JGI IMG/M metagenome (GOLD analysis project Ga0194037, IMG submission 148653) | Anoxic zone freshwater microbial communities from boreal shield lake in IISD Experimental Lakes Area, Ontario, Canada - Jun2016-L304-6m | ecosystem: Environmental > Aquatic > Freshwater >...
GTATAACGAATATAATATACAAAATACTATCTGCCAATCCATTGAAAAAGTATAAATATACTGGTGCAACGATAGTAGTTATTGCAAATAGAATCGTTATTAATGCACTTCCCCCAAAAAATTCAAATATGTTTTTTGAAAATCCTTCAATTGCCTCATGAAGAGAATTATACATTTTGCATCTAATATCGTTGTCGCCTAACAATGTTGCTACTTTAAGTTTTCTCTCTTTGAAATAATGTAATATTGCAATGTCTTCTACTTTGTTGTTTTTGAAGTGTTTATGTGGGAAGATTTGTTTGTAAGTATGGGTGTTAAACATCATAAACTGTCCATTGGCAGCCGAAAATGATTTCCAGCTAGACAACCGCACTAGACATAGAGGCAACAAACTTAACAAAATCCAATTCATTAACGGTACTGATAGTTGAACTCCAATGTTATTCATCATTTGTTTTGGAAAAATTGATAGCAAATTTAGTTCGTGTTTTTGCATATACGCCATTGATTTTTCCAACAAACCATTCTCAACTCTCACATCTGCATCCATAAACAGGAGTATTTCACCTTTTGCTTGAACTGACAATTGATGACAAGCATAGTTTTTTCCTAACCAGCCTACATCTGGTTCTTTTCCATTTAATAATTTGATTGATTGGTTATTAGAACAATATTCTTGTACAATGTTGCCTGTATTATCGGTCGAATTATCATTATAGACAATGATTTCAAAGTGCGGATAATCGAAAGTCAACAAATCGTCGAGCAATTTGCCAATATTCTTTTCTTCGTTTCGTGCAGGAATTAGAATTGAAACAAAAGCACAATACGATAATTCTTTATTTTGGGGTAAGTGCATATTGGTTACCAAATTGGTAAACGCCACAATAAAACGAATTGCTCCGAAAATAAGAAAAAACCAACCTAAATATTCCATATTATATTGCTATTTCACTTGTTTAAATTTACAATCACTTGTGAATTTATTGAAATCTAATTCAATATCCTTGAAATTGGTATTACAATCATATATAAATTCCTTGAAATAAATAGTCAATGTAGGTTTGGATTCTGAAAAATAATCTACTAAATTAATGTTGAATATCAATTGAATATCGGTTTTTCTGTTTTTCAAAAGATAACCCAACCCATTTTCAAAAATATAATTATCAGTATACAAACTTTGAATTTCACCTTGTGGAAACATTAATAATAAATTATTTTTATCGTTCAGTATTTCTACCGAATAATTTAAACTATTGATAATATCGCGTGAGTTTTTTTGTACCGAAAACGCACCACCTTTGTTCAAAATCTTGAACTTTAGCAATTGCTCTTCGAGCATCATTACATGAAATTTTCGTTTAAAAAAACGATTATTGAGTTGTAATTGAATAAAACCATCCCACCACGAAAAATGATTGGAAATGACCAATATAGCTTGTCCTAAATCTTTAATTTCTCCCTCAAATTTAATATTTTGAAAGTGATTTTTAAGTTTTATCTTGGAATAATACTTGAAAAATAATTCACCAAAATAACTATGATTTGCTTTTATCATTTTGTATTTCTTAAAAGGATTCAAAAAAAACAATCAGTATGAAAAAAATCATTTGAATCCAAAACAAACTACGAGCCGTAATACTTTCTACATTTATTTTTCTGGTTACCAATAATGTATGAAAAGTTATGGCTGCCAAAAACCATGTCACAAAATTAGCTAGTGGTGGATAAGTGGATGCAAAATACCACATATTCATTATTGGTGCGGCCCATTCCATTAATATGTCGTATATGACCATTAAAAGCGAACCAATGAAAACTTTCAATATGCTGTTTTTACTTATTTTGCTCGCAATTGATTGCGAAGCATACACCAAAAATAACCAATTGAGGCCAATAATAATGGGTGTGTTAAGTATTTTTAGTCCTAATCCATTGTCATAATGATAGTTGCCAAATGGTTTGCCAGTAGAAACACCCACCATTTCAAGCAGAAATGATAGTAGTATGATAACTCCAAATACCCATATCGTTTTTTTATTCCATTGTTTGTGAAAGAAAAAAACTATGCCAATTACTAATAATAGGGTAAATGATGTGATAGAAATAAATAGTTCGCGTGTAAAAGGAACTGTAAATAAAATTAGTCCAACGATATAAAATACAATGAAATAGATTGGAACTTTCTTTGCTAATGACTGCTTTATTTCATTATTCATGCGCCTTAGGAATTTCTTGATCAATTATCTGGGCACTTGCCAAACAAAGCGGAATTCCGCCTCCAGGATGCACACTTCCACCTACAAAATATAAATTCTTAATGTTTTTCAACCAATTTGGATGGCGTAAAAATGCCGAAAAAATGGAGTTGGACGAACTGCCATACAAAGCACCATCCTCGCTCAATGTGCTTCTTTCTATTGTCAGTGGTGATGCAATTTGTTGACATACAATATGTTGCTCAATATCTATTTTAAAGGTATTGTTTATTTTTAAAATAATGTTCTTCCGTGCTTCACTTACCAAACTTTCCCAGTCCTGACCATTATTAGAAGGAGCATTTATCATTACAAACCAGTTTTCGGAGCCATTAGGCGCATCGCTTTTTACCATTTTAGAACTTACAAAGAGGTAAACCGTAGGGTCGTCAGTTAGGGTTTTCTCTTTGAATAATTTTTCGAATTCTGTTTTATAGTCATTGCTAAAAAGAATATTATGCAGCTCTAAATCTGCAAACTGACGATTTATTCCCCAATAAAAAATAAGTGCCGATGATGATGGTTCTGCTTTTTGTAACCTTTTTTTCAAAGGATGTTTCAGCATATTGTCAGCCAGGTACTTAGTGTCTGAATCAGAAACAATTAAATCGAAAAGTTCTGTTTTATCATCAACTTTTATTCCTTCTGCTATATTTTCTTTTACAATAATTTCATTTACCAAACTATTGAATTTGAATGTAACACCCTGACTTTTAGCCAACTCATATAAACTATCAACAATAGCATACATTCCTTTTTCGGGAAAAAATGCTCCAATATTATTTTCCAAATGCGCTATCATGTTCAAAGTAGCTGGCGCTTGATATGGATTGGAGCCATTGTAAGTAGCGTAACGATCGAAAAGTTGAACCATGTTTTTATCGCTAAAATCTTTATTGTTAGCACTATGCATGGTTTTTGAAAAATTCAATTTATGAACTTTACAAAGCATTTTTTTATAAGGTGCAGTGTTGAAATTGGAAAGTTTATGAAATGAACTGAACAAAAAAACTGGTGCGCTGGCATTGTAAACCTCTTCTGACTTACTCAGTCGATTAAAAATAGCTTCTGCATTTTCAGTCGTTTTCTCTGTGATTTCATTTTTCAGCTTTTCTTTTTCATGGAAAAAATTGAAAATCGTTCCGTCTGAAAAAAAGTATTTGCAATTATTTTCAATTCTTTGATAGGGTAGGAGTGCTTCCATTTTTTCACCACACATCTCAAATAATTCTTCCACCAAATTGGGTAAAGTGAATAGCGAAGGGCCTGTATCAAAGCGGAATTCGCCCATTTTAAGCTCAGATAATTTACCACCAGCCACATTATTCTTTTCAAAAACTGTCACTTCATGACCTTTTACCGAAAGCCGAATTGCAGCAGCTAATCCACCAATACCAGCACCAATAACTGCTATTTTCATATTCGATTTGTAAGGTCTTTTGTGGATATTTTTTCAATAAATTCGGAGAATATAATACGAAACCACACTGTATATTGTTCAGGTTCAATAGCAATATGTCTTTGAATATCTTCTAGTTGCATATATTTATAATTAGAAACTTCATCAACATTTAATTGAGGGATTTCATCCGTGTTCCCTATAAACACGTGGTCTATCTCATGCTCTGTTAAGTCATTATCAAAAGGAGCTTTGTACCTAAATTTGAAACTGAATTTAAGCTCTGTTTTGAGTCCCATTTCCTCAAATAATCTCCGATTGGCGGCATCCAAGGTTTCTTCACCCGGAAAAGGGTGGCTACAACAGGTGTTTGTCCATAATCCTGCTGAATGATATTTGTCAATGGCACGCTGTTGCATCAATAATTCACCATTAGAATTAAAGATGAAAACCGAGAAAGCCCTGTGAAGTAAGGCTTTTTCGTGGGCTTCCATTTTTTCTATAGAGCCAATTTCAAGGTCGTTAAGGTCAACTAATATCACCATTATTTAAAGAATTTAGTGTATATATATGCACGAAAAAGTAAAGCAGTTTTAATATAATTAGGTATGCTGATTCGTTTTTGTAATAATTCTTTAGCCTTGGTGTTTTGTATTCTTTTGGTAAGTGATTTATAATACAAAAAAGCAGTATAAACTCCCAAACGCGAATTGTCGGGAAGTTGATTTATTCCAATTAAAGCTACTCTAAAATCTTCAAAAATATCTTCTAGAATTGTTTTTTTTGTTGATTCATTAAAAGGTTTAGTTTTTAAAATTGGAAAATATGTTCTATGCAATTGGGAGGTATCATGTTTTAAATCGCGAAGGAAATTGATTTTTTGAAACGCAGAACCCAATCGCATGGCATAAGGTCTCAGTTTTTCATATTCGGTATCGTCGCCATTTACAAAAACCCGAATGCACATTAAACCCACCACATCTGCCGATCCGTATATATATTCCTTAATTTCATGTTCATTAAAATTCGATTTTTGCAAATCACTTTTCATACTTTTCAGAAATGACTGCACCAAATCATCAGTGATTTTATACTTTCGCACGGTTTGCTGAAAAGCATTTAAAATTGGATTTAAACTTATTCCTTCTTCGATAGATTCATAGTATTGTTGTTCAAAATCTAGCAGTAGTTTTTCCTTATCGAATTCATGAAAAGTATCCACAATTTCGTCGGCAAAGCGCACAAAACCGTAAATACTGAAAATGGCATCGCGTATTGATGCATCTAAACTGCTCACTCCAATGTAAAAAGAGGAACTATAAGACTTTGTAACTAAGCGACTTGTCTGGTACGAAACATCTTGAAATAGCTTATCCATTTATTTAAAACAATATTTTTTTCAATTTATATTTACGAATTAAGAGCCAGTTCTGAAACAATTTTTCCTGAAATAATTGTAGGTGGAACTCCCGGCCCTGGAACAGTGAGCTGTCCTGTATAAAACATATTTTTAACCTTTTTGTTCATCATCTTGGGCTTTAAAAATGCAGTTTGTGTAATAATATTCGAAAGTCCATAAGCATTTCCCTTGTAAGCATGATAATCTTTCACAAAATCGGTCACTGAATAGGAGCGATGAAAAATTACGGCATCTTTAATCGGTTGATTTGTAATCATTTCCATTCGTTGCATAATTTGTTCAAAATAATGTTCACGAATTTCTTCCGTATCATTCAAACCAGGTGCAATTGGGATTAAAAAAATACCCGCCTCAAATCCTTCCGGAGCCAATTGGTCATCAGTTTTGCTCGGAAAACTGGCATAAAATAAGGGTTTGTCTGGCCATTCGGGGGTATCATATATTTTTTCGGCATGTAACGTAAAGTCTGTATCGAAAAACAAAGTATGGTGTGACACCTTTTCAATTTTCCGATTGAACCCAACATAAAAAAGCAACGCTGAAGGTGCAAATACTTTTTTCTGCCAATATTTTTCGCTGTAATTTCTGAATTTTTCTTCCAATAATAACTCGGAATGATGATAATCGGCACCTGAAATTACTAAATCGGTGGAAATGGTTTTGCCGTTTACAATAATTCCTGTGGCAAGATTATTTTCAACTACAATTTTCTGAATTGGACTGTTGATATAAAATTTCACACCCAAACTTTCGGCCAATGTTTGCATTCCTTTTACCAATTCAAACATACCTCCACGAATATGCCATGTTCCTAAAACCATATCGGCATAATTCATAAAACAGTAGAATTGTGGGGTTTGACTTGGTTTTGCACCTAGAAAAATAACCGGGAATTCTAAAATTTGTCGTAGCTTTTCATTTTTTATGTTTCGGCGAACAGTGGCACTTACACTAGTGAAAAACTGTAAAACACGCAATGCTGTTGCAGGCATAATTAATTCGAATGGCGATTTTCCTGGTTTGTAAACCACTTTATCAATGGCCACACGATAATTATACTCGGCACTTTTCAGAAACTTCTTTAAATATATGCTACTTCCCTTTTCGTGTTGCTCAAAAGTTTTGTAAATTTCCTCCAAATTTGCTGAAACAGGAATTGAATCCTCTTTTCCAAAATAGATTTCGTAACCTGGATTCAATCTTATCAGTTCATAATAATCTGAAGTTTTTTTGTCAAAATCAGTAAAAAAATCATCAAAAACATCAGGCATCCAATAAAAAGTGGGACCCATATCGAAGGTAAAGCCTTCGTTTATAAGTTGTCTGGCACGGCCGCCAATTGTTTCATTTTTTTCGTAAATACTAACATCATATCCCGCTTTGGCCATATAACAAGCCGCGGAAAGACTTGAAAATCCAGAACCTATAATTGTTACTTTTTTCATTATTGGAAAAGGGAATTTAATTTTAAATTAGTAAATCTAACTGTGGCTTTATAAATGGGTATAACTAATTTATTCTTCAAGAAGTTTAAATTTATGACAAATTTTAATTTTTTGGTGAGTTCTGATTGAGAGAGACCTTTTTAAATTTGAGTAAAGTCAATATGGTATTAAGAAAAGTCCCCAATTTGCATTATCCATATTGGGGATTATTTATTTCTTAAAATAACATAATAGAAATGTCTAATCATTTTGCAAATTGATTTTTTATTTTTTGAGGTTAGTCATTGCTACAGAAAAAATAAACTTGCTCCAGCTATGCTAATACCGGCACCTACAACTTGTTGTACGGTAATTTTTTCTTTGAACATAATGGCAGATGGCCAAATTATAAAGATAGGAACCATAGCCATTAAAGTGGATGCAATGCCTGTTTTTGTTTGTTGTATGGCAAAAAGCGATAGGGCCACTCCAACAAATGGACCAAAAAATGAACCAATTGTTACAGACTTCATACTTTCGGTGTGAGTAAAAGCAATTCCAATTTTTCTCCATCTACCCAATATTGTAATGAGTATGCCAAAACTGAGTAAGCCAAAAAAAGCACGAATTTGAGTGGCAGCAATTGGGTCGTAACTACCCATTCCTTTTTTGCTGAGAATTAGTCCAACTGCTTGTCCAGTAGCGCCGCCCAAAGCCAATAAAAATCCCTTGAATGGAATATTAAGCTTCATTTTACGACTTGATATGGCTACAACAATTCCTGTTATACTTACCAAAATTCCAACAATATTCATTCCTGAAAGTTCTTCCTTTAGAAAAAACCAACCGATAATTGCTGTCATCATTGGTGCAAAACTCATAATTAGTGCTGCTGTTCTGCTTCCAATGACCATGTAGGATTTGAACAAAAGCATGTCGCCCAAAAAGAAACCAATAAAGCCCGATAAACCCAACCAAAACCATTGAAAGGAGCTGGCATCAGTTGGGAAAAATATACCCCGAGTAAAATAAGTAGTGATACCCAAAAATACAATTGCAAATAATAAACGTATGAAATTGACTGATAATGAGCCGATTTTATGACCTGCTTTCTCAAAAAAAAGTGCGCTCATTGTCCAGCACATTGCTACTCCTAATCCTGCAAATTCCCCAATATGTGATTGAAACATATAATTTTAGTTCTGATGATTGATAAAATTCCAGAATTATTGAGATTACTAGTAATTCAATAATTGAAATGATAGTTTTACAATATTAGCGCAAAGATACTGTAAGAAATTCATTTTTTGTAATTTGTATTGTATAATTATGCATGTAATTGATTCTTAACGCTTTTACTAAATTATGAATAAGTACTACGATGAAATACAATTATTTAGCTACCTTTGCAATCTGGAAAAATTAAATTGTCAATTATTTAATTTTTAGGTGTTGATTTCTCATTATTAATTGATTATAATGCCAAAGGAAGATTATTTACTAAAGTATTTAGAAAAACTAGGAAGGGTAGTAGCAGCTATGATGGGTTTTCGTGAAAAAGGATTTCCAGATGAAAGTTTGCGAATTGCAGATGAAGCATTGAAGGAATTATTGAATATTGACTTTGAGGAATTAACAGTTATGCCAGTAGAAAAATTTATTTCAATCATTAAAAATGAAAAATATAATTCTTCTTACTTAGAAGGAATTGCTCAATTGACATACGAAACAGCTAAAACATTAACTACTTTAGGAAAAAAAGAAAATGCTGATAGTTTCTATAGCAAGAGCTTGCAGCTCTATTATTTACAGAACGAAAAAGATAAAACTTTCTCTTTTGAAAGAGAAATGAAAATATCAGAACTTTTACAATTGACAAACAAAAATAAATAACGTAAACTTGCCTGTGGTAGGCAGGTTAAAATAACAATTAGTAATGATAAATTACAACAATAGCAAACAACGTCCCGAAAAAGACATGATTTTTGGTATCCGCGCGGTGATTGAAGCCATACAAGCCGGAAAAGAAATAGATAAGATATTGATGCGTAGGGATATGACCAGTGAATTGGCACGTGAACTTTTTATATCTCTCAACGGATTGCAAGTGCCAATTCAGAAAGTGCCCATCGAAAAACTGAATAAAATAACCACCAAAAATCACCAAGGTGTTGTGGCATTTATCTCTCCAGTAACTTACCAACGTATTGAAGATATTATTCCGGGTATTTATGAACAAGGTCGTATGCCATTTATTGTTGTGCTCGACGGTGTTACAGATGTGCGTAATTTTGGTGCTATTGCTCGTACTTGCGAGTGTGCTGGCGTTGATGCCATTGTGATTCCAACCAAAGGAGGAGCTGCTATTAATGCCGATGCGGTTAAAACATCAGCTGGTGCTTTGCTTTCTATTCCAGTTTGCCGCGAAGGAAGCTTGACCAATGTGCTGAAATTTCTGGTTTCTTCTGGTATTAAATTGGTTGCTGCTACCGAAAAAGCTAGCAAAAATTATACTGAAGCCACACTTACTGAACCTATTGCAATAATAATGGGTGCTGAAGACGAGGGAGTTGCCCCAGAACATTTGCGACTTTGCGATGATATGGTGAGTATACCGGTTATGGGAACCATTGATTCTTTGAATGTATCTGTAGCTGCAGGAGTTTTGATTTATGAAGCTTTGAGACAACGGCAAATTAATGCATAATTGACATTCAAAATTATTTATGACTGTTCTTTACGAAGATAACCATATTATCGCTGTCAATAAAAGTTCTTCGGAAATAGTACAAGGCGATAAAACTGGCGACCAACCACTTTCGGATACCATCAAATTATATCTGAAAGAAAAATACAACAAGCCTGGTGAAGTATATTTGGGCGTTGCTCATAGGCTGGACAGACCTGTAAGTGGTGTGGTTTTATTTGCAAAAACAAGTAAGGCATTGACAAGATTGAATGAAATGTTTCGTAATCATGAAGTTAATAAAATTTACTGGGCTATTGTAAAGGAAAAACCGTCACAGATTCAAGGACGATTGGAACATTATTTGACTCGTAACGAAAAGCAAAATAAGTCTGTGGCTTATGAAAGAGAACGTGCCGATGCTAAAAAAGCCGCTTTAACTTACAAGCTGATAGCTCATTCTGACACCTATTATTTGTTAGAAGTTAACCTCGAAACTGGAAGACATCATCAAATCCGTTGTCAGTTGGCCAAAATGGGCAGCCCTATAAAAGGTGATTTGAAATATGGTTTTTCTCGTTCAAATCCCAACGGTGGCATCAGTTTGCATGCTCGCTCCATTGAATTTATACATCCAGTTTCAAAACAATTAGTTTCAATTGAAGCTCCAGTTCCTGAAAATGATAGTTTGTGGAAAGCATTTCAACAGGGACAAAAATAATTGATTATTAGATTGTTAAATTTTTATACAGTTAAGAAAATCTTGAATTTATTATTTGTAATTTTACGACAAATTCGCATAAATAATAAATAAAAAAAAACCGGTTATGATATAGCCGGTTTTTTTTTTGATAAAGTCTTACATTTATACACAAAACTCATTTACTGCATTGTATATTCTTAGATAATTCTAATCCTGTAATTTACTTGGAAATCAATATTATTCCTTTTATTTTGTTCCAATAATATTTCATTAATCGATTCAAAATAATTTCTGTCGAGATCGGAAGTATGCATAAAAAACCATTTTCGCATAAATATAATCATTTGGTCTAATAGAACTTTGTTTTTATATGTTTGAGCAATTCTAAAATCATCAATTTTTGATAAAAATAGCTGATGTTGTAATATATGTTGCTCTATATGGGGATAATTTGTCCTTAGCATTAATTTTTCTTCATATTGAAAATAGGTTTGGCTATAATCATCTAACTCATTAATAATGTCAACAATGTCGATGTCGTAATTATCATCGTTTTTTAAAGTCATCAATTGATTGAAAAATAAGAAAAATTTTGTTTGTTGATGATTATACATTTCAATATCAAATTGATAACTTTTCTTCCAAATCTGATTATGCTTCGAGTAATTTATAAATGGTTTCATATATAATTTTTTTTAGGGTTAGTATAACTTGATTATGAATAGTACATTCTGCCAATAAAAATTAGGATTAATGATAATAGTTGACTCTAAATGCGGTTATTAAATATACCAAGAAGCATTTTTATTATGGAGTAAAATTATCTCAAAATTTTCCATTTTCGAGCAGCACAAACCCTGAAAAGACCCTAGTGTAAACCATATAAAAGTGATTTAATCAAAAGGGTTTACTCTTATTTCATTTTTACTCATTAATACTATAAACACCTGAAATACAGCAATATAATAGTTTATTTTAAAGCGATTACTGAGCTAATTAATTTCAAAGTTAAATAGAGTAGGGAAGGACACCCATTTTTATATTCACCAATTAAATTACTATCTATCCTTTGATTAACATAAACCATATTTAATACTTATCCTTATTAGTCAGGCCTATAATAATATCATAAATGAATTTTTGAAATATAGTTTCTTTAATTTGACACCAAAAGAAGATAATATTATACAATTGCAAAAATAATCTTCAATATTTCAATTCTAAAACACACACACCATTTGCTAACCTCAATTTTACTTATTCATTTTTTCCTATAATTTATATTATGTAAAATAGAATCATTGCTATTTTATCATAATTATTTATACAACCTTATTTGTAAAAGAAAAAATGAAAATTTGCCTCAATGCGATGAAAATAGTACTTTTGCGGCTCAAACAAAAAAAAAGAAATAAATGAACAAAGAGCTAAAGTGCCCAAAGTGTGGAATGGAAAATACTTACTTCGATTCGTCGATTGAGTTATACGTTTGTCCAGATTGCAGCCATGAGTTTAGTAATGTTGAAAATACAGATGAATTAGAAGATAAAACGCCAAGGGACAGCAATGGTACAGAATTATTAAACAACGATAGTGTTACGCTGATAAAGGATTTAAAGGTTCGTGGTTCGTCAATGGTGCTGAAACGTGGCACAAAAGTGAAAAGCATCCGCCTCACCGACGACCACGAAGAAGTTGATTGCAAAATAGATGGTACCAGCTTTGTACTGAAATGTTGCTTTTTGAAGAAAGGATGATTTTTAATTGACAGTATATATCCAACTAAAAAAAACGAAAAAGCCGCTAAATAATAATTTTTAGCGGCTTTTTCGTTTGTGATTATTGTGGTAAATCGATTTTAATTCTCTTTCAAGTTGATTACCAAATTCAATTCATCCAATTGTGATTGATCCAACATTGCTGGTGCATCCATCATTACATCGCGTCCCGAGTTATTTTTTGGGAATGCAATGCAATCGCGGATACTATCTAAACCTGCAAAAAGTGACACCAAACGATCTAAACCAAAGGCCAACCCACCGTGAGGCGGTGCACCATATTGGAAAGCACTCATTAGGAACCCAAACTGAGCTTCAGCCTTTTCGGGCGTAAAACCAAGGTGATGGAACATCTCTTGTTGCACTGCGCGGTCGTGAATACGGATAGAACCTCCACCCAACTCCACACCATTCACTACCATATCATACGCATTGGAACGAACTGCACCTTTGTTGGTTTGCAACAAGGGTAAGTCTTCCAACATTGGTGAAGTAAATGGGTGGTGCATAGCATAATAGCGGTCTATTTCTTCATCATATTCAAACAATGGGAAATCAATAATCCACAGTGGTGCAAACACATTTTTATCACGAAGTCCTAACCTACCTCCTATTTCCAAGCGCAATTCGCACAACGCTTTTTGGGTTTTCCTCATTTCGCCGGACATCAGCAGAATCAAATCTCCTGGTTGTGCGTTGAACTCAGCAGCAATGAGTTTTAGATCTTCTGGAGCATAGAATTTGTCAACCGAAGACTTAAAAGTACCGTCCGCTTCGCAACGAATATACACCAACCCCTTCGCTCCTATTTGTGGCCGTTTTACAAAATCAGTCAATTCGTCCAATTGCTTGCGGGTATATCCGGCACAACCGGTGGCACAGATACCAGCCACATAAGGAGCTGAATCAAACACCACAAAATTATGACCCAATACCACTTCTTTCACTTCCACAAACTTCATATCGAAACGAATGTCCGGTTTATCAGAACCATAGTACTTCATACCGTCGGCCCATGTCATGCGTGGGAATGATTCGGTGAAATCAATGTTTTTTACAAACTTGAAAAGGTGTTTCATCATCCCTTCAAAGATATTCAACACATCTTCTTGGTCAACAAATGCCATTTCGCAGTCAATCTGTGTAAACTCTGGCTGACGGTCGGCACGTAAATCTTCGTCACGGAAACACTTAACTATCTGGAAATAACGGTCGAAGCCCGACACCATCAGCAATTGTTTGAACAATTGTGGCGATTGTGGCAAAGCGTAGAACTGACCTGGATTCATCCGTGATGGAACCACGAAATCGCGCGCACCTTCTGGTGTAGAACCAATTAGCACAGGTGTTTCCACTTCCAAAAAGTCCATATTGTCGAGGTAACGACGAGTTTCGAAAGCGATAGCATGACGCAATTCAAGATTTTGGCGCACAGCATTGCGGCGCAAATCCAAATAACGGTATTTCATGCGAATATCGTCGCCACCATCGGTGTTATCCTCTATGGTAAAGGGCGGTGTTTTCGATTCGTTGAGAATATTTAATTCAGAAACAAGGATTTCTACATCACCAGTTTCCATATTTGCATTTTTGTTGCTGCGTTCGGCCACTTCGCCGATTACCTGAATGACATACTCACGACCGAGCTTGTTGGCAATTTCGAATAATTCGGCATTAACGTCCTGATTCAATACCAATTGTGTGATTCCGTAACGGTCACGAATATCCACGAAAGTCATTCCGCCCATTCTACGGGTACGTTGTACCCAACCCGCCAAAGTGGGTTTCTGTCCTACATTGGCAATACGTAACTCGCCGCATGTGTGTGTTCTGAACATAATTCTATATAATTAATAATGAACAATTAATAATGAATAATTAATTGATATGTATTACTTTACAATCTTATTTGCACTCCTTTTTATTTTATAAACCAATTAGTTAATTGTTCATCATAAGATTGGCTAACAAAAGTAGTAAAAATTCCTTATAGGACAGTCATTTATGAATTTATTTGAAATAAAAAAGATGTAAAGAACTTATTCTCCACATCTTTATTCTTAATTTTAAATATCAATTATCCAACAATGACTTCCGGGCTAATTTTCTTAACAAGTCCTTTCAAAACATCACCTGGTCCTAGTTCAATAAATTCAGTAGCACCGTCTGTTACCATGTTTTTCACAGTTTGTGTCCAGCGTACTGGTGCTGTCAACTGATCAATCAGGTTTTGTTTGATAGCCTCAGCTTCTGTTTGTGGATAAGCATTTACGTTTTGGTAAATAGGGCAAATAGGTGTGCTAAAAGTAGTTGCATTAATAGCAGCTTGCAGTTCTTCACTGGCAGGTTGCATCAATGGAGAGTGAAAAGCACCACCCACTGGCAATTTCAAAGCACGTTTCGCTCCTTTTTCTTTCATCAACTCACATGCTTTGTCAATTCCTTCGATAGAACCGGAAATTACCAATTGTCCAGGACAGTTATAGTTGGCAGGAACAACAATTAATCCTTTGATAGAATCGCAAACTTCTTCAACAGCTTCATCACTTAGTCCAAGTACTGCTGCCATAGTTGAAGGTTCTGATTCACAGGCTTTTTGCATGGCCATGGCACGTGCATAAACCAATTTCAAACCATCTTCGAATGACAAAGCTTTTGATGTTACCAAGGCAGAGAATTCTCCCAATGAGTGTCCTGCAACCATATCTGGTTTAAAATCATTGCCCAATACAATAGCAGAAATCACTGAATGAAGAAATACTGCTGGTTGTGTTACTTTGGTTTGTTTTAAATCTTCCGGTGTTCCCTCAAACATGATGTCGGTAATGCGATATCCAAGAATATCATTCGCTTTCTCGAAATACTCTTTGGCCAACAGAGAGTTATCATACAAATCTTTGCCCATTCCTACAAATTGAGCCCCCTGACCGGGAAAAACATAAGCTTTCATATAATTCTATATTTAGTTTTTTATATTGTAATAATAACGTTCTAAAAATTTAGGACAAATACTTGATATATAATAAAATATATGGATTCTAAATGACTTTTAATTTTTCAAACAGAGCGCAAAGGTAATAAAAAGATAATAAATAACATAAATAACCATTACAAACTTATTAAAAGGAACTGAAAAAATGGTTATCTGATTAAATTTCAGAAGTTTACTTCCAATGTTTTGGATTTCTTTGTATTGTATTAAAAAAACGAGTAACTTTGTGGCAAAAATAATCACCTATGGAACTAATTCTTAAGTATTTTCCAAATCTTACTGAAGCTCAAAAGGCTCAATTTGAAGCGCTTTACGCACTATATATTGAATGGAACGAGAAAATAAACGTCATTTCCCGCAAGGATATTGAAAACCTTTACGAGCATCACGTGTTACATTCATTGGCCATTGCCGAAATACTTCATTTTCAACCCGGAACAACCATTCTGGATGTAGGAACTGGTGGTGGTTTTCCGGGTATTCCGTTGGCAATATTATTTCCTGAAGCAAACTTTGTTTTGATTGATTCCATCGGCAAAAAGATTAAAGTAGGAACTGAAGTAGCCACAGCTATTGGCTTAAAAAACATAACGTTGAAACACTTGCGGGTGCAGGACGAAAAAGATAAATATGATTACGTGGTGAGTCGTGCCGTAATGCCTTTGGATGATTTAATTAAGCTTATTCAAAAGAACATCAGCAAGAAACAAAAGAATGCCCTTCCCAACGGACTTATCTGCTTAAAAGGTGGTGAACTCCATCATGAAGTGCTGCCTTACAAAAACATAGCCGATTTGTATGAAGTAAGTGATTACTTCTCGGAAGAATACTTTAAAACCAAGAAAGCGGTGTATGTACCGTTATAAGTAGAGACGTGGCAAGCCGCGTCTCTACCAGTATATGTAGCGTTACTACCCAACAAATCATCAAACTCTTTTTTATTTATGACAATTAAAACATTCACTTTCAATCCTTTTCAGGAAAATACTTACCTACTTTTTGACGAAACAAACGAAGCAGTACTAATAGATGCAGGTTGTTTGCAAAATCCAGAAAAACAATCGCTTAAGAAGTTTATCGATGACAATAAACTAACTTTGAAGCGAGTAATTAATACCCATTTGCATCTCGATCATCAATTTGGTAATAAATTCGCTTTTGATACGTATGGAATTGCTCCAGAGGCTTGTGTGGCCGATGAGTTTTTGTTAGACAATGTAGTTGCGCAGGCTCGTTCATTTGGTTTTCCTATCAATGAAGAAGCACAAACCCTTGGAGGATATATTACTGATAATCAAGAAATAGAGTTTGGTAATTCAAGCTTAAAGGCTATACATGTTCCTGGACATTCACCTGGAAGCATGGCTTTCTATTCTGAAAAGGAAGGGATTTTGATTGCGGGTGATGTACTTTTTAAAGGTTCTATTGGAAGAACTGATTTACCACAAGGTGATTATGCAACTTTGATACTGTCAATAACCAAAAAACTGTTGATTCTACCCGATTCCACGGTTGTTTATTGTGGTCATGGCCCTATAACTACCATTGGATATGAAAAGAAAAACAATCCTTATTTATAAACTATTGATATAGATAATTCTCTTTAATGAATTGTAAAACAGAAGGATGTAACCATTGGCTTAAATCCTTTTTTTGTGCAATATATTCACGAATTTTGGTAGAAGAAATATCATAAATTGGACTGGAAAGTAATTTCATTTGAGGGTATGTATCAGCAACTTCCTCAAAATCATAGCCTGTACGTGGATAAACCAAGACTGGATATTCTTCAAGTAGCTGTTGGTAGTCCTTCCATTGATTAAAAACGTGGGCATTGTCGCTTCCAATAATAAGATAGAATTGATTTTCAGGATATTGTGTGGACAATACATGCAATGTATCAATGGTATAAGATGGAATTGGCATTGTAAACTCAATATCTGAGACTTTGATAGATGGCTGATCCTGAATAGCCAATATCAATAGCTCCAACCGAATATACTCGTCAATAAGTTCTGATTGATGCTTTAAAGGATTGCAAGGTGAAACCACCAACCAAACTTCGTCAACTATTTTATTTTCAATTAGATAGTTCGCTAGTTTTTGATGCCCGATATGAATTGGATTGAAAGAACCTGAATAAATTCCGATTCGCTTTTTTGAAAGAATACTTTCTTCAGCTTGAATATTATGTGTAGTATTCTCCATCGATTGAAAAAACTAATTTACAGCTATTTTAGGTTACTTTTCCAAGAATTCACGAATTACATTTTCTGCCTCTAATTTGGCTTTTTCCAAATCATCATTTACCACAATAACATCAAACTGTGGCGCAAAAGTCATTTCGTAATCTGCTTTACCAATTCTCTTTTCAATCATTTCGGGAGAATCAGTTCCACGATTTATTAAGCGATTATGAAGAATTTCTATACTTGGAGGCGCAATAAAAACTGCAATTGCACGATTACCAAACTCTTTTTTTATATTTATTCCACCCACAACATCAACATCGAAAACTATATTCTTACCATTGCTTGTAATACGCTCAACTTCACTGCGAAGTGTACCATAGAAGCAATTGGGATAAACTTCTTCGTATTCCAAAAACTCATGATTATCAATTCGTTGACGAAATTCTTCTGGTGTAAGGTAATAATACTCAACTCCATGCTTTTCATTCCCCCTTGGAGCACGACTTGTTGCTGAAATAGAAAACTCCATGTCGAATCCACAGCTCAATAAATGTTGAACCAATGTACTTTTACCTGCTCCCGATGGTGCTGAAAATATAATTAATTTGCCATTCATATCTTACTTCTATCTACCAACTTCTTAAAGTACATTCAGCACTTGTTCCTTTATTTGTTCCAAGTCATCCTTCATCAACACTACTATTTTCTGCATCTCGCTATTGTTGGATTTAGAACCAAGGGTGTTTACTTCACGACCAATTTCTTGAGCTATAAAGCCAAGTTTCTTTCCAGGAGACTTTTCGTGTTGCATAGTTTCAATAAAATATTCCAAATGATTGCGTAAACGTACCTTTTCTTCGTTTACATCGAGTTTTTCTATATAAAAAATCAATTCTTGCTCTAATCTGTTCTTGTCGTAATCAATTTTTTCAGACAATGCAATCAGACTTTCTTCCAATCTTGCTTTAATCTTCTCTACTCTTTCTGCTTCAAATGGCGCTACATCAGTTAGTAACTGACTGATATGGGCTATTTTTCTTTCAAAAACACCTTCCAATGATTTACCTTCCTGGATGCGGAAGTCAATCAGTTGATCTATGGCCAAAGCAATCACTTTCTTGATTTCCAACCATTCGTTTTCATCCAACTCCACCGTTTCCGTTTTCATGGTATCAGGCAATCGAAGCAATACATCAAACCAATTGGCAGGAACATTAATACCTAAGTTATCTGATAAAGTCTTGATTTGCTGATAATAAGCTTCAACAACAGATTGATTAATTTGTGAAACCGATTCTTTTCCAGAGTTATCAATATATAATGATAAATCAATTTTACCTCTTTCAAGTTTTTGTGATAGCTCGTTACGTATTTCAATATCTTTTTCACGATACAATCCAGATATTCGTGTAGACACATCCAACTGTTTACTATTAAGGGACTTAATTTCCACTACTATCTTCTTGTTTCCGTACTCGCAAGTGGCTTTACCAAAGCCTGTCATCGATTGTATCATTGTATTTGAATTATTTAGCCCCTAAACCTTACATTTATATGTAATTTAGAAAACCATTGATTGTTTCTACAAAAGTAGTATTTTATTTTTAAAGTAAAGATTTAATCCTACTGACTATTATTTTTATTCTCAAAACCTATATTTTGTGATAAACAAGTATATAATTGTACTATAAATTTTCAGTTTTCCAAAATTGTTCTTATATTTGCCAACCTTAAAAAAAGAAATTGATGAACTTCAAAGCAATAATATCATAGCAGCCTGTCGTTACCAATAACGACAGGCTTTACTTTTATAAATCAAATAAAACAGATTAATTTAACACTATCATGGAAAGAACCAAGAAATTTCTTCTAGACGAAAAGGATTTACCTACAAAATGGTACAATGTTGTTGCAGACATGAAGACCAAACCGATGCCAATGTTGCACCCAGGTACAAAACAACCAATGAAGGCTGAAGATTTGTATCCTTTATTTGCAAAAGAGTTGGCAGATCAGGAAATGAATCAAACAGATCCTTGGATTGATATACCTGAGGAAGTACGGGAACAACTAAAGATTTACCGTCCTACTCCATTGGTTCGTGCCTATAATCTTGAAAAAGCTTTGGACACACCTGCTCATATTTATTTTAAGAATGAAAGTGTTAGTCCTGTTGGGTCACACAAACTAAACTCTGCACTTCCACAGGCTTACTTCTGTAAAAAAGAGGGAGTTACCAACATTACCACCGAAACAGGTGCTGGTCAATGGGGAACTGCACTATCGTTTGCAGCCAAAGTATTTGGATTGGAATTGGCAGTTTACATGGTTAAAATCAGTTACGAACAAAAACCATATCGTCGCTCGTTGATGCAAACATGGGGTGCGCAAGTTATTCCTTCGCCAAGTATGTCAACCAAAGCAGGTCGTGATATTATTACCAAACATCCTAATTATCAGGGTAGTTTGGGAACTGCTATTTCGGAAGCGATAGAATTGGCCATGCAAACCCCTAATTGTAAATATACTTTGGGTAGTGTGCTCAACCATGTTTCATTGCACCAAACTATTATTGGTCTCGAAGCCGAAAAACAAATGGAAATGGCGGGAGAATATCCTGACGTGGTGATTGGTTGCTTTGGTGGTGGCTCAAATTTCTCAGGAATTTCTTTCCCATTTATGCGTCACAACATTAAAGAAGGTAAAACAACACGCTTTGTGGCTGCAGAACCAGCTTCATGTCCTAAATTAACCCGTGGTATTTTCCAATATGATTTTGGTGATGAAGCCGGTTACACTCCATTGCTTCCAATGTTTACGCTTGGCCATAGTTTTGCACCTGCACATATTCATGCTGGTGGACTTCGTTACCACGGTGCTGGAACCATTGTGAGCCAAATGATGAAAGATAACATGATGGAAGCTGTTGATATTGAACAGCTTGATTCATTTAAAGCGGGTGTTTTGTTTGCTCAAACCGAAGGGATTGTTCCCGCTCCCGAATCGTCACATGCCATTGCAGCAGCTATCAACGAAGCTTTAAAATGCAAAGAAGAAGGTACCAAGAAAACGATACTTTTCAATTTATCTGGACATGGTTTGGTGGATATGGCATCTTACGACCAGTATTTGGCAGGTGATTTGATAAATTATTCTTTATCCAATGAGGATATTGCAAATAATGTAAGTCAATTGGAACACTTGGTTTAAAAGGGATTGTTAAAATAAAAAAAGCAAGACCATCAATTTTTGATTTGTCTTGCTTTTTTTATACTGTAAATTTCAATTTTTGAAGCAATTTCTATTTGCTTTTGACTATTTCCGATTTTAGCTTCTTGTCATCCGTCTTTTCGGATACCAATATCAACCTCAACGAAGTATCTTTTGTTATATAGCTCCAAGCCCAGTTGATAAAGATAATCAGCTTATTGCGAACACTTAAAATCAACATGAGATGTAGAAACATCCAAATATACCAAGCTACAACGCCATGAAACTTCAAAAATGGAAGATCTACTACGGCTTTGTGTTTCCCTATCGTGGCCATCAAACCCAAATCGTAGTATTCATATTCCTTTATTGATTTTCCATTTAGAGTTCTAATTATATTTTCGCCTAAATTTTTCGCTTGATTAATGGCCACATTTGCCACCTGAATATGTGCATTTGGATACTTAGGTGTTTCCATGTAAGCAACATCTCCCAATGCATAAATATTGGGATAGCTTTTCAATCTGTTGTATCTATCCACAACATACCTATTTCTGATAATGTCTTCAGAATTCAAACCAGTCACAACGTTTCCGGTAACTCCTGCAGCCCAGATTACGGTTTTGGTTGGAATACTTTCACCTGTATTCAGCACAGCCACATTTCCATCGTAAGTATTTATCAATGTTTCAGTTCTAATATCTACGCCTAACCCTTCAAGGTATTTTCTGGAAGAATGTTTGGCTTCTTCACTCATGTTGTTCAAAGTATTGTGACTACCTTCCAACAGAATTATATTTAACCGCGAAAAATCTAAACTTGGGTAATCTTTTGGTAGAATACTATTTTTAAGTTCGGCAAATGCTCCCGAAAGTTCTACTCCAGTAGGTCCACCACCAACAATTATGATATTCGACAAAGCAATCTTCTCTTCTTCGGAAGCAAAAATCTCTTTCTCAAAATTAATCAGGATTCTATTTCGTATTTTAATTGCCTCTTGCGTCGTTTTCATCGACAATGCATGCTGACTCATTTGTTCGTTTCCAAAATAGTTTGTCTTACAACCCGTTGCGATAACTAAATGATCATAAGTTATTTGTCCCAAAGAAGTTAGGATTTTCTTTTGTTCTGGAAGAATCTTGATGACATCAGCCATTCTGAAATCAATATTTCGATACTTTTGAAATACTTTTCTGAAAGGGAATGAAATACTAGCAGGTTCAAGTCTGGCACTAGCAATTTGATAAAAAAGTGGTTGAAACTGATGATGATTTTGTTTGTCTACCAACAAAATTTGCAAATCTTTGTTATGCAATGTCTTAGCTAACTGAAGTCCGGCAAAACCACCACCAATAATTACTAACTTATCACCTTTTTTAAACCCTAATTCATTTATCATACTTATATTGTTGATTTACTTTTGCTTACTCTCAATTACTGAATTATTTCTTTATTAAACAAACCAAAATGAATAAAGTTGTTCAAAGTTAAATATATTTTCATATTTAGCTCATTTTTCTTTTAATCATGTTATCAATGGATATTTTAGAATTCAACTATTTGATAATTTCATGTATTTTTATTGTATCTAAGAGTCTATTTTTCAATAAATTGTACGAATTATTTTTTCAATTATTAATTATAAACTACTTTTGAGTATCTTTGCATCAAAATAGTAGGTCGGTTTGTCGCTGCTCCATTATGGAATAGAGGAAAGTCCGGGCAACGCAGAGCGCCATACTTCCTAACGGGAAGCTGTTTGTGAGGGCAGAGTAACGTAACAGAAAATAACCGTCCGCCAGCTGGCGGATAAGGGTGAAAAGGTGAGGTAAGAGCTTACCGGCTTTGGTGGCAACATCAGGGGCCGTACGTCTTATGGGTTGCAAGATCAAGTATACCGACGTATGTAGGGTTGCTCGCCCGATGTCGGAGGGTAGATTGCTAGAGGCATAAGGTGACTTATGTTCGAGATAAATGACAGACACTTTGTGCAAACAAGGTACAGAACCCGGCTTACAGACCTACTATTTTTTTCTTCTCAAAAAAACAACTCATTCCCAATAATTTCACACATTACATTATGTCGAAAATGATATTACTTATCGAACGGTTGTATAATTTTATTCGATTTGATATTTGGCGAATCACTGAATACGAATTATCGAAAACGCGCAAATTTTCATATCGTTTTATCAAAACCATTATTCTTGCTTTAAGAGGTTTTGTAGTCGAAGATTTGAATGTAAAGGCTTCTGCGCTAACCTATTCCATTTTATTCGCAATTGTACCATTATTTGCACTTATTATTGCTATTGGCAAGGGTTTTGGAGTGGAGAAGCTGATTGAAGACTCCATGCAGGGTACATTTATCGGACAAGCCAATATGATTCCAACCGTTATGGGATTCGTGGAGCGATACCTGGAATCTACTCAAGGAGGACTATTTATCGGTATTGGGCTTGCCATATTGTTCTGGTCTGTAATGAATTTTTTTATGCAAGTGGAAAGAGCTTTCAATAAAATTTGGCAAGTAAAGAAATCACGTTCAATTATCCGGCAATTTACAACCTATTTTTCGGCCATTCTCATAATTCCATTATTAATAGTTTTGTCTAGTGGATTTACTATTTTTATTAACACTGCACTTTCAAAATCATTTCTTTTTGATATTCTAAGTCCATTGGTCAGATTTATTCTGAAATTTTCTCCATTTTTTATTGATTGGGTGATTTTTACTGTCATGTATATGATTATTCCGAATACGCGCGTTCGTTTCTTTAACGCTTTGATAGCCGGAATAATTGCAGGAAGTGCTTATCAAACCTTTCAAATTTTATATATACATGGGCAAGTCTATCTATCTCGATACAATGTAGTGTATGGCGGTTTTGCTGCAGTACCCTTGTTACTTCTATGGTTGCAAATATCCTGCTTAATAGTTTTATTAGGTGCAGAAATTTCTTATGCTTCGCAAAACATTCAAAATTTTGATTATGAGGTAGATACTAATAATATGAGCATACGTTACAAGAACTTCCTTACATTGTTCATAACGCACATTATAGTCAAACATTTTGAAGAACAAAAACCACCACTTTCGTCTGAAGACATTGCCATTCAATATAAATTACCAATAAGAATTGTCAATCAAATACTTGCTAAATTAGTTGCAGTAGCAGTTTTGATTGAAGTTTACAGTGAGGATTCTAAAACAAAATTAGTTCAACCAGCCATTGATATCAATCAACTGACAGTAAATTTATTGTTTTCAAAAATAGAAAATCATGGTTCGGAGCTATTTCTTTCAAATAAGAATGAATTATTGGATACTTTTTGGCTGAAAACACTGGAGATGAAGAAGCAATCAGAATTGGTGATAGCACAAATATTGGTGAAAGATATTTAGAAGATACTTGATGATGAAAAAAGCCGTTTCCAAATGAATGGAAACGGCTTTTTTAGTGAGCCTCTTGTCGGATTCGAACCAACGACCCCGAGATTACAAATCACGTGCTCTGGCCAACTGAGCTAAAGAGGCAAGTGGGTAAGCACCCTACATCGCACCGCTACAACCATCTACCCTTGCTGCGATCAAGCCCTGGGGGAATTCAATAGGAGCTGGTCGTGTAGGACTTACCCGACGACAAAAGTAGTACTTTAAGGCTTATGAACAAAACTTTTTGAAGAAGTTTTTTCTCAAAAAGCCATACAGCATTCATTTTCAGAAAGCTATTGACAAAACTTTTTTTCAAAATTAAAAAACCGAGCCATAAATGACCCGGTTTATAGCATGAATTGCAAATATTATGGCAGATAAAAGCTAAAATTCATACCAATTACTTCAGTTATTTTGTAGATATAGTCTGTGTAAATTCGATATTGTCGATACAAACATATTTTGGAGTATTAACTCCCCAAGCACCTTTGTCGCTCGAATCAAAAGTAAAGGTTACTAAATCGACCTGACCAAGAGAACTTACATCTACTTTTTTCCATGTTTTAAGTATTTCACTTTTTCCAGCGCGGAAATCTGCTAGATAAACATCTATACTTGATCTAAGTGCATTCGCTTTATAACCTTTTATGGACAATTTAAACCAATCACCTGTTGAAAAAATCTTGCTAACTCCAGGGGTTCCTTTTTTCATGTCCCAATAAGCATAAGTTGAATTGTTAATCATTATACTTTTAATATTAAAATTACCGTAAGTATTTGCAGGACAAATAAAAGCAGCAGAATCATAAGCCAACGCAAATTTCGAAGAACTCAAAGCGCCTGTACCAGCAATAACACTATATTGATTTCCGTAACCAGTTGTCAGTGTGTCTTTATTTGATGAACAAGCAAAACCTGACCATGATGCCCAACCATCTCCGACAAAATAGCTATTATTAAATTTCGAATTACTTGAAACAAATTCACCTGATAAATCTGAACCATTCCAAATGCCATTTGAATTTAATGTAACACCTTCAAAATCGACTAAAGTTGTAGGAGTTACTGTGTCAGGAGTTTGAATTACAATTTCAGAATCTGGTTTACAAGATACTAATACCAAAGCCAATGTAATGGCCACTAAAAACAAGTTACTTTTTTTCATTTTTCATTTTTTTATTATTGATAATTAAATAGATGCAAAACAGATAATACACAAAAATGTGTACCGCTTTCGGGCATGTTAATTGAATAACAATAATAAAAACGAAGAATATGCACGCACGGATGAGTCCAAACTCTTTTTGCTATTAGTCCCGAAAGCAAAAATAAAATTTGAAAATGGCAGGTCTTCTGACTTACTCCCGTTTCTGAACGCCTTCCCGAATAATCAGTGGCAAAAGTGTTGTTCAAAACGTTTA
>Ga0194037_1000766_pt1 | contig 24896 bp, 26 predicted proteins | sample JunL306m_MetaG_FD_148653 | JGI IMG/M metagenome (GOLD analysis project Ga0194037, IMG submission 148653) | Anoxic zone freshwater microbial communities from boreal shield lake in IISD Experimental Lakes Area, Ontario, Canada - Jun2016-L304-6m | ecosystem: Environmental > Aquatic > Freshwater >...
GGCGATCAAGCAGCTTGGCACAAACGGCGGAGGTTTTTTTGGCGGCAATTCAGCTCATCCGTTCGAGAATCCTTCTATCTTTACCAATATAGTGGAGTGTGTTAGTATTGTTTTACTTCCCATGGCTGTGGTCTGGATGTTCGGGCGCATCACGGGACGAATGCGCGATGCTGTTGTGATTTTCTCGGTCATGATGGCGCTGCTGTTGTTGAAAAGTGCGGTTGCGGTATGGCTTGAAGGTGCTCCGGCTGCGGCATTGTCTGGTTTTCCCGTTGACATAACCCCAAATCTGGAAGGCAAGGAACTTCGTTTTGGATCAGGGGCTGGGGCATTTTGGGCTGCTTTGACAACGGCGACAAGCAATGGTTCTGTTAACTGCATGCATGACAGTCTCAATCCGCTGACCGCTCTTGTGCCACTCGCCGGGATGTGGATGAACGTTGTTTTTGGCGGCGTTGGTGTGGGTCTCATCAACATGTTTATTTTTATCATTGTCGGTGTTTTTATCTGCGGCATGATGGTGGGTCGTACACCGGAATATTTTGGCCGAAAGGTTGAAACCCGTGAAATGACGCTTGCGCTGCTTGCTTTGCTGGTTCATCCCGCGCTGATTCTGGGAGGAACAGCACTGTTTGCGGCAACTCCGGCAGGAGCCTCAACGGTACTGAATAACGGTGCCCACGGGTTTACCGAAATTCTCTATGAGTTTACCTCTGCGGCAGCGAACAACGGCTCAGGTTTTGAGGGGCTTGGCGATAACACCGTTCCCTGGAATATTGCCACAGGTGTGGTGATGCTGCTGGGCCGCTACATTCCTGTCATTCTGCCGCTTGCCATTGCCGCTTCTCTGGCATCAAAACAACCAGTACCAATAACAGCCGGGACCCTTCGTACGGATACACTGCTTTTTGGACTTATTATTCTCGGCAGTGTTGTGTTTATCGGAGCACTTCTTTTTCTGCCGGTCGCTGTTCTTGGTCCGGTCGCCGATCATCTTACTGCAATCAATCATTGAAATAATGATGAACAGTCATTCAGTGCCATATCCTTCTGAACAGGCTAAATTCGAGCGCCGTCAGATAAAACAAGCCTCTATTTTTCAAAAGAAGCTTGTTATAAGTGCACTTCGACGCTCGATAGTGATGCTTGATCCAAGGGCTATGGTAAAAAATCCTGTCATGTTTGTTACTGAAGCAGGAGCTGTGCTGACAACACTTATTGCAGGTGTCAATGCCATGAGTGGAGTTGGACACCAGCTCTATACCGTTACGGTCATGCTTATATTGTGGCTTACGGTGATGTTTTCAAACTTTGCCGAAGCCCTTGCGGAAGCTCGGGGCAAGGCCCAGGCGGAGAGTCTCAAACGTACACGCCAGAATACGGTTGCAAGAAGAGTAAGTGATGGTAAAGAGGAATCCGTAAATTCTGACAAACTTCAGGAAGGTGATCGGGTTATTGTCTTGACCGGGGAAATTATTCCTGGAGATGGCGAGATTATTGAAGGGGCCGCTCTGGTTGATGAATCCGCCATTACCGGAGAGTCGGCGCCGGTAGTAAGAGAGGCTGGTGGCGATCGATCCGGAGTTGTCGGAGGAACACGAGTTATCTCGGATTATATTGTTGTTCGTATTGCCGTTTCATCAGGGCACTCCTTTCTCGACAAAATGATTTCCCTCGTCGAGGGGGCTGTCAGGCAGAAAACGCCCAATGAACTTGCTCTGACGGTGACCCTTGCCGGTCTTACGCTGGCGTTTTTAATGGTAACGGGTACACTCTGGCCAATCGGTAAATATTTTGGTATAACCCTTCCTGTCCCGACGCTGGTAGCTCTCCTTGTCTGCCTTATTCCGACCACCATTGGAGCACTGCTTTCCGCCATCGGGATTGCTGGCATGGATCGGGCACTTTCAGCCAATGTGCTGGCAAAGAGCGGCAAAGCCGTGGAGCTTGCCGGTGATATTGACACACTCCTCCTTGACAAGACCGGTACCATCACCATGGGCAACCGTCAGGCAACGGATTATTTCCCTTTGCCGGGTATCAGCAGGGAGCGTCTGGCCTCGATTGCCATGAAAGCATCATTCGGCGATCAGACGCCCGAAGGAAAATCCATTATTACTCTTGCTGAAAAAACGTTGGGCATAAGGGCATTTTATGAAGGCGAAGGAAAAGTCGTGCCGTTTTCAGCTCAATCCCGAATGAGTGGGATTGATTTTCCCGATGGTCAGAGTCTCCGGAAAGGTGCACCGGATACGCTCATACACTATTGTGCAAGATTGGGCGGAACGGTCTCTGAAAAATTACAAGGGTTGGTTGATGACGTTGCCCGCAAGGGCATGACTCCTATTGCTGTAGCTGAAGGCGGTGAGCTTCTTGGCGTCATTGCTCTTTCCGATATTCTCAAGCCAGGCATCTACGACCGTTTTGCCCGTTTGCGCGCCATGGGCCTGCGTGTGGTTATGGTGACCGGTGACAACCCACTTACTGCCGCAGCTATTGCGGCACAGGCTGGCGTTGACGATTTCATTGCCTCAGCGCGTCCTGAAGACAAGCTGCAGTATATTCGACAAGAACAGCAGAGCGGAAGACTTCTTGCAATGATGGGGGATGGCACCAATGATGCGCCAGCGCTTGCCCAGGCTGATATAGGCGTTGCCATGAACTCCGGTACCCAGGCGGCCAAAGAGGCGGGAAATATGGTCGATCTCGACAGTGATCCGACAAAACTCATTGAGATTATCGAAATTGGCAAACAGTTGCTGATGACGCGAGGTGCGCTGACAACTTTTTCTATCGCCAATGATGTCGCAAAATACTTTGCCATTATTCCGGCAATGTTTGTTCTGGCAATACCAGGGCTTCAGGTACTCAACATCATGCATCTTGCGACACCGGAAAGCGCAATTCTCTCCTCATTGATTTTTAATGCCATTATCATTCCTCTGTTGATACCTGTTGCTATCAGGGGCGTTAAATATCGCCCGATGGGAGCCGATACCCTCCTTCGTAAAAATCTGATCATCTATGGTTTGGGAGGAGTCATTGTGCCTTTTGTTGGCATCAAGCTGATTGATATGCTTCTTGCATTGACCGGTCTTGTTTAAGCAAACGTGTTACTATCATGACAACAATACTATCGTTCAGGGAGCTTACCCGGCAATGTTGGGTATCATTACGTCTGCTTCCATTAACCGTACTTGTCTGCACAGGACTATACACGTTAGTTATTCTTCTTGCGGCTCGGGTCATTCCCTGTTCTTCATCAGGGTCACTTATCCGTGCTGAAAACGGACAGGTTATCGGCAGTAAACTCATTGCCCAGCAGTTTACCCGGCCAGAATATTTCTGGCCCCGGCCTTCGGCAGTCTCATGGAATGCCTCAGGATCTGGAGGCAGCAACCTCTCTCCAGCATCCCTCGCAATGCGCCAAAGGACAGAAAAACTGCTTGCTGCGCTTGCCCCAAAAAAAGGGGAAACGGTTCCTGCCGATCTTGTTACTGCTTCAGGCAGCGGTCTTGATCCTCACATCTCCATTGAGGCTGCCATATTTCAGGTGCCAAGAGTGGCTCGTGCAAGAGGCCTCTCCTCTGATCAGGTGATGAGTGTCATCAATAATCCTGCAAGTGGAACAACCACCATTCCCTTATTGAATAAGTCACTGGTTAATGTTCTGCAACTCAACAGGTTGCTTGATCGACTGCAGAAATAGTTCTGAAAAAAATTGAATCAATGGAAGAGAAAACTTTGGAGAGCAACCGAGCTGACAGCTTTTTGCATCTGATTCAGCGTTCACAACGCGGTAAACTCAAGATCTATCTCGGTTACTGCGCCGGAGTCGGCAAAACCTGGCAAATGCTGCAGGAGGCAAGACGCCTTAAAGACAATGGGATTGATGTTGTGGTCGGCCTTGTAGAAACCCATAACAGGAAAGAGACTGAAGCCCTGCTGTCAGGGCTGGAGATTATTCCCCGAAAAAGTATGTTATATCGGGGCATCGAAATTACCGAAATGGATATTGATGCTGTTCTTCAGCGTCGTCCCTCAGTTGTGCTTGTTGATGAACTTGCTCATACCAATGTTCCGGGAAACAGAAATTCCAGAAGATATGAAGATGTTGAGGAGATTCTTGCTGCCGGTATTCATGTTATTTCCACCTTGAACATTCAGCATATCGAAAGCCTTTATGAACTGGTGGAACAGGCCACCGGAGTGAAGGTTAAGGAACGTGTGCCTGACCGTATTCTGGTGCTGGCCGATCAGCTTGTCAATGTTGATATTACAACCGATGATCTGCGTCAGCGCCTCTCCGAAGGAAAAGTCTATGTTCCAGGTCTTCTGGAGACGGCTCTCTCCAACTTTTTTCAATCTGAAAATCTTGAGCAGCTCAGGGAGCTGACCCTGCGAGAGCTTGCCGCACAGCTTGATTCAAAGCGACGGCACCACTTTCATGATGACTCGGTTGCCAATCCTGATCAGCTTATGGTTTGCCTCAGTTCAAAAACACGGAACTGTGATGCCATTCTGCGCTACGCATCGCGTATAGCAGGGAGGCTGAACAGAGACTGGTATGCGGTCTATGTGAAGACACTTTCCGAGAGTCCAATCAATATTGATGCAAAAGTTCAACGATTGCTTTCCAATACGCTTGCTCTTGCCCAGGAGCTTGGCGCTACGGTATTTACCTATAAAGGTGACGACGTGGTTAAAACCATTCTGCAGTTTGCCAGGGAATATCGCGTTGGACACATCATTATCGGCAATTCAGGAAGAAAACTTTCGTTATGGCAACGTCTTCAGGGTCGACAGACCATTATTGAACGTTTGATCAGTGAATGTCGGGGTATCAACGTCATTGTTCTCGATACCAGGGAAGAGGGTGTTGTACAAAAGCCAAAACTCTTTTCCGGTTTTAAAGGAAGCCTTGCAGCAGTAAGCCGGTCTCAATATGGATGGAAAGGGGTGATCAGGAGTGCAATTGTTCTCCTTTGGGATAGTGTTCTTGAAAAAGAAGAGGCATTTCGCCAGTTGCTTCACGAATGCTGTCTTGTCAATCCTGGTATTGACGAAGTGAGTGCGCTCAAAAGCCTTTTTGAGCGGGAGCTGCAGGGAGGAACCTTTGTTGGTGCAGATATCGCCATTCCTCATGCCAAACTTGACAATCTCAACAAACCGGTTCTCGCTATAGGCGTCAGCCGGGTAGGCATTTATGATGCAGAATCAGGCAAAACAACACGGATTATGTTTCTGATCCTCTCTCCACAGTCAGATCCTGACAGTCACATTCAACTTCTTGGCGTCATCAGCAAAATGGCTGCTGACAGCTATTGGCGAAATATGATGCTTGAAACCCGCAGTAAAAAGGAGATTATCCGGATTATACGGAACTGGTTGCGGTAGCTTGCTTTATTGTGTCTTGACGGACAAGCGCAGCCTCTTTGGATTATAGATTAGTAATCACGGCAACCTGAGAAATGTTCAGTGGAGATTTGCAGGCAGTGGTTATTTTTTTATCTTTAAAGAAGGTAGGATACTCACTTCATCTCTTGATTCTTGTGGTGATAACAATGCGTATAACGAACACAAACAATCTTCTGCTTACCCTGAACCTGCTGCTGGCAGGTATTCGAGTTTGTGGGGGAGGTACTTTCTAGTTCGTTTTTGCCGTCAGTGAGAACTTTGTGAAAGCCACCAGTCCCTCGGGGATTGGTGGCTTTATCCGTTTATATATCCATTCATAAAAGAAGAAAAGGGAGCAATGACCATGATGAATTATAAAAAGTATGCGCCGTACCCCCAGGTTGCTCTTGCCGATAGAAGTTGGCCAGACAAGACCATTACAAAAGCCCCGATATGGAGCAGTGTTGATCTTCGTGATGGCAATCAGGCGCTTCCTGTGCCGATGAGCGTGGATGAGAAGGTCGCCATGTTCCAGCTTCTGGTTTCCATTGGTTTCAAGGAGATAGAAGTTGGCTTTCCTTCAGCATCGGCAACGGAGTATGCTTTTGCCCGGCGGCTGATTGATGGCAACCTGATTCCTGACGATGTCACCATCCAGGTGTTGACCCAGGCGCGGGAACATTTGATTCGTAAAACATTCGATGCCATCAGCGGTTCAAAGCATGCCATTGTGCACCTCTATAACTCAACGTCACAGTTGCAGCGTGATGTGGTGTTCCGCAAAAACAGGGAAGAGATCAAGGCTATCGCCATTGAGGGGACGGCGCTTGTTCGCCGTCTGAAGGATGAGAGTGGCAATGCGGGCATCCGCCTTGAGTATAGTCCTGAAAGTTTTACCGGCACTGAGCTTGATTATGCCCTTGATGTCTGTCATGCGGTTATGGATACCTGGGGCGCCTCTGCGGACGAAAAAATTATTCTCAATCTTCCCTCTACCGTTGAGATGTCGCAGCCGAATATTTATGCTGACCGGATTGAGTGGTTTTGCCGCAACATCAAGGCGAGAGACGCTGTCCTGATCAGTGTTCATGCCCACAATGATCGTGGTACTGCTGTCGCTACGGCTGAATTGGCCGTGTTGGCTGGTGCTGACCGGGTTGAGGGGGCATTGTTCGGTAATGGTGAGCGGTGCGGCAATATGGATATTGTCACCATGGCGCTCAACCTCTTTACCCAGGGAGTTGATCCTGAACTTGATTTTTCTGATCTGCCCCGCATTCGGGATGTTTACCGGCGTTGTACCCGTATGGATATTCCTGCCCGCCAGCCTTATTCCGGAGATCTTGTCTATACAGCGTTTTCCGGTTCGCACCAGGATGCTATCAGCAAAGGGATGAAAGCGCAGCCTTCTTCGCCGGGCGGCTTATGGGCAGTTCCCTATTTGCCCATCGACCCTCAGGACGTTGGCTGCACCTATGAGGCTATTGTGCGGATCAACAGTCAGTCCGGAAAGGGAGGCGTCGCTTATGTTCTTGAGAAGGATTACGGTATTCAGATTCCGAAATGGATGCAGCCTGATTTTGCCGAGGCGGTGCAGGGCGTTGCCGATACCACTGGCGCTGAGCTGACGCCGGATCAGATTCATGAGCTGTTTCATGCGGAGTATGTGAAACTCAGGGAACCGGTTACTCTCAAAAAGTGTCATATCACCTGGGATGATGAGGAGCCTCGCCAGCAGGATGAAGAGGATACCACCATCAGTTGTGTCGTGCAGACGAAAGAGCGGGAGTTCAGCTTTGAAGCTCATGGCAATGGTCCTCTTGACGCCTTTGTCAAGGGATATATCAAGGCGAGTGGACTGGATTTCAGTGTTGACGAGTATGCCGAACATGCTATCGGGCGCAGCGCCGGAGCCCTTGCCGTTGCCTATATCAAGATTGTCTGTGCTGATGGCAGGCTCTCTTATGGCGCCGGTATCGACTCGAATATCAGTCTTGCCTCAATCAAGGCGACGGTCAGTGCTCTGAACAGGCTTCCGTAAACGAACTTATTCCGGCGGCAACGCGGGCCGGGTTATTACCTCGGCCTGCTGGCTGTTTACCACTTTTTTAAAGGCACGATAATTACCGGGCAGCATGCCTGACGGATTACTCCTTCCGAGACGCTGCCAATGAGAAGGTGAAACAGTGCTCCGTGTCCATGCGATCCGAGCATGATCATATCCACACCGTTTTTCCTGCTTTCACCGAGAATCGCGGTAACCTCATCGTTGTGTGCAATGATGACTGAGGTATCAATTCCTTTTTCCTGCAGCGTTGCGGCAACAGTCAGAAGTTGAGCAGATTCAGTCTCTTCGCTGAGAGAATGGCTTTCTTTGTCATGCGTATGTTCAGCGGGAAGCAATGTTTCGACTTCAGGAGGGACATCAATAATTGGCGAAGAAGGCGGAATGACATGAAGCAGAAAAACTTGTGCAGAGAGGTTTTTGGCAAGTTTTTCTGCTTCAGCAATAACTCTCCCGGCAAGTTCCGAGAAATCGATTGCAACCAGCAGCTTCATGGCTGGAAATCAGGCGCTTGCCTGGCGTTTTTTCCTGGAGCATCATGAAAATTGCAAAGACGACGCCGGGCAGCCAGCCGAAGAGGGTAAGAAGCCCTGTCAGCATAATCGTGCCAGCCTCCTTGTTCGTGACTGCGGAAGGGGGAAGAATAATGGCCAGAATCCATCTGCGAATATCCATTGACAATCTCCGGTTTTTTGTGAAATAATTGAGAATTTACGACTTATACTGACAACAAGCAATGCCAAAACGCTCACAGGATGTTATTAACAGGTGACAGTTCACTGTATTGCTTGTATTTTAATACTAAAATTGTAAATTAGACTCCCTTCGGAAATAATCCTGAGTAAAAAGAGTGCTCTTGATTTTTGAACATAAATTGAAATAACTTGGTTACTAAAGTTCATCCTGACGTGGTTTTGGATGATGTTGTTGAGGTCATTGACGAGCCGAATTTTAATAATTACAATACCTCACCAGACCCGCCCAGTCCTTATGCTGACCTTGAAAAAAAGTATCGCAAAAACCGGTTTAACAAAAGCAGAGCCAAAAGCCCTTCAGACTATTTCAGTGTGAGTGGCGGGGGAGTGCATCCGGTTTCAAAAAGTGCGGACGGCAACAAGCAGCAGAAAAGAAAGCCGAAAAAGAAGACTTTTTCCAAAGTATCCCGAGCTGCTTCCGGCAAACGCAATCCATAAGCGATTCTGTTGAGTGGGTGTTTGAAAATATGGCTTTTGAGATACAGGCACATCGGGGTGCGAGATCGTTTTTCCCTGAAAATACTCTTCAGGCATTCTGTCATGCGGCATCTCTTGGAGTAAGGGTTCTGGAGCTTGATCTTGTGGTCTCGAAAGATCATGAGCTTGTTGTTTCTCATGATCCCTGGCTTTCCGCGCCACTTTGCTCTGATACGCAAGGGCATCCCCTGAGCATGGAAGACCGATGGCGCTACATCATGTACGATATGATGTATGCCGATATTGCCTCTTTTGATTGTGGCCTGCCTCATCCCTCTTTTCCCTCTCAGGTTCGGATTCCCGTGAGCAAGCCGCTTCTTGCCACCGTATTCAGGGTGGTCGATACCTTTATGGCTTCTCAAGGGATGAAGGGAAGTATGATTTATAATCTTGAGATAAAGTCATGGCCAGACAAGGATGCTGTTTTTCATCCACGCCCGGACAAGTATGCCGCGCTTGTTCTCCAGCTTGTTCAGGCAGCGGGGTTGTCGTCCCGGGTCCGGATACAGTCTTTCGACAGTCGGGTGATTCGGGAGGCATGGAAGTTGAACCCGCAGCTCTGCTATGGTTTGCTGATTGATGAGGTGCAACATATTCCGAAATCCCTGCAAGCACTTGGCTTTGTTCCGCAGTATGTCAATCCCCACTTTTCTCTTGTTGACGTCGAATTGACTGATGATCTCCATAAACAGAGAATCAGGATTGTTCCCTGGACGGTGAATCTTTGCGAAGAGATGCTTGCCATGAAGTTCCTTGGTGCCGATGGAATCATTACTGATTATCCTGAACGAGCCATCGCTCTCTTCAGCGAGCCCCTCCCGCCTTTTTCAATTCATTCAGCAGAACAGTAACTTTTGCAGCAATCCATTCAGGCATTCCTGTCTCTGTTGCCCCGGCGGGACAGTAGATGATCATGTCTAATGCATCAAGCACTTTCAGGAGTTCTTCTCGAAGCTCATCGGTAATGTTGATCTCCAGCAGTGCCTGTTTCAGTTCACTCCGGGTCATACCTCCCGGGCTTTTTATTCCAGCTTCTTCAAGCATGGTGAAAAGCTGCTGTTTTATTTTTCCGGCTGATTTTCCCATATCCGGCTTGAGTTCTGACGCAGCATCACGTTGTATCTTCTCTCTCTTCTGAACTATTATTTTTCTTGCTCTTGCTATGGCAACGCCACAGAGAAGCAATAGTATTATGATTGCTGTAGTTGTGAGCAACGGGGAAAAGGTTCTCCTTGTTTCACGGGTTGTGTCAGAAGCCTCTTTTTCATTCGTCACGGCACCTTGCACTGCTCCTGTTACTCTTATGGCAAGAGGCTTTGAAAGAAGGGTACTGTATTGTCTTGTTTCAGGATTAAAAACCACAAGAGACAGTGACGGAATATGAAAATCACCTTCCAGTTGAGGCCAGGCAATGATTGTTGATGTTATGGAGCCTGAGCTGAGCGATGACTCTTTCTTGAGGGTTGTTGTTCTGTCGGGCGGGTTTTGTCGAAAATTTTCGGGGAGGTGAAGCGCTGGAAGTTCAAGGGTCAGCAGGCTGCCGGTTCCAGTGAGCGTGAGTTTCACTGATAATGGTTCTCCAATCCTGAGATTCTGTTTATCGGCGAGAACAGTAAGCGAAAAGTCCCCGACTGCACCTGAAAATCCTTCCGGTACTGGTTCGGGAAGAGGGCGTGCGGAGATGATTATGGAAGGTGCAGTGATTTTTACGCGGCTATCGGGCAGCTCGTTTCCGTTGCTGGTAACCTGCGGCTGCGGTAGAACGCACTGCATGTTGTAGCCTGAAACCGTGAGTGTGCCGCTTTGGATGGGCACCACTCTGAACTGCTTGACAATGGCGCTTCTGTAACGTTCTCCCTTGATTGTTGTCGGAATGCTTTTGATAAAGTGGTCAGGGGCGCTCTCTTTGGCCCATAAACCTTGCAGTGACGGGTTGGTTTCAGCGGATATTTTTGGCGCAGCATTCTTGAAATAGAGCGTATAGGTCAAAAGTATTTCCTGACCAACAAAAGGGCTTGTGCTGCTTATTGAAGAAACAAGAAACGGCTTATCCGGATTCCCTGATGCCCCGGCAATTGCTGGAGTGCAAAAAGATGCAATGATAAGCCAGAACAGAGCGCAGTAGCGGTAAAGAACCCGGTCTTTGGCCATAATGATTATTTCATAAGTTCTCTGGAACGGGCCGCTGCTGCGGCAACTGTTTCGACCAGAATCTGCCTGATATTTTTTTCATCCATGACCTTCAGTCCAGCTTCTGTTGTTCCGCCCGGCGTCGTGACATCCCGTTTGAGTTCATCAGGATTTTTTGTGCCTGAAAGCGCCATTTTTGCCGCACCGATCATGGTTTGTGCAGCAAGAAGCAGTGCTTCATCGTACGAAAGGCCGCACAGTCTTCCCCCTTCGGCGAGCGAGTCAAGGATAGAAAACATATAGGCTGGTCCACTGCCGGAAAGCGCAGTTGCAGCATCCATCTGTGATTCATCAAGAATGAGCACTTTACCTATCGAACTGAAGAGCTCACTGGCAAGGGCGAGATCCTTATCTGTCGCCATTTTGCCACGGCAGAGAGCGGTCATCCCTTCGCCGACAAAAGCGGGAGTATTGGGCATAACTCTGATGACTTTCAACTCTTCTATAGCATTTGTTCTGATAAACTCCGAGGAGATACCCGCAGCAACGCTGATCATAAGGTGATTGGCATTGAGCGACGGTTTCAGCTTGTCGAGAACCTCAGCTATCTGGTAAGGTTTGACCGCAAGAATGATGACTTGTGCCTTTCGGGCTACCTCTTCAATCGACAGGCAGGGCTGCACGGGGTAATCGGCGGAAATGGCAGAGAGTGCAGCAGGCTCCTTGTCAAAGCCTGAAATTACCGTGTTTTCTCTTTTGCTGAGGCCTCCGATAAGGGCCCGGGCAATTCTCCCTGTTCCGACAAAGCCAATGTGAAGATGGGTCATGAGTAAAATAAATTTGGGGTGAGAGGTGTGCAGAGAGAAGAAGAGCAGGTGAACGACATAAAAGCATGAAACCCTCTCCACGCTCAGTTGTTTTTCGTCATCGCGCTGTATCAAAATTTGTTCAGCCGTGTCGGTAAAATAAAAGCGGGGAGTGAAAGTGTTCAAGCTCCCCGCTTTCCTTTTTACTTCGATTTGTCAACCATGAAGGCAACGGCACTGCTCACCTGTTCGTTGGTCAAGCCCGCATTTCCACCTTTCGCCGGCATCATACCCGCTTTCCCCTGGAATCCTTCAAGTGATTTTTTTGTGATTACTTCCAGGCCCTGAGGTATACGAGCGCTCCATGCGGCTTTGTCGCCCGGTTTTGGGGCACCCATCATGCCCGCCTCGTGACATCCTGCACAACTGGCGTCATACACCGTTTTGCCTGCAGCCAGTTTAGGGTCTGCCGGAGCTTCAGTTGCGGCTGGCGCAGCAGCAGGTGCGGCAACAGGCGCAGGCGCGGCCGCTTCTTTCTTGTCATCAGGAAATTTGAGTGAGGCGGGTGGTTTTTCCAGGCCGCATGCGCCAAGGCAAAGAAGGCCAACCGTCAATAAAGGAAGAAAGGGTTTCATAGTCATTTTCAGGAAAGGTTTAGGTTGTTGTGCCGGGTATGGTTTCAAAAACTTTGTCAGACAGTTTAAAAATTATTCGGCGTATGGCAAAATGGTTTTTTCAGAAGTTGTTTTCACGTTGATGCTGCAGATCCCGACGGGAGAGTCCGTAAAGATGGGTGTAGAAGAGGTTGAAGAGCATGACAGCACTTTTCGCCCTGGGTGCCGACAGGCCTCTTGTAACGGACTTTTTCATGGTAAACACTTTGCGTGTAAGGGCGGAGTAGCTCTCGATAAAGGCGTCGAGTGGTATGTTTTTCGGCAGGTAAAGCATCTCCTGGCCGAAGGAGTAACGATATGCGGTGATGTCGAGAGGGTCAAAGAGCAGTCTCCCCTCCTCCCTGAGCCGTTCAAAAACCTGGGTACCTGGAGTAGGTCGCAGAATGTTGATGCCCGGCACGTCAAGCTTTGTCTCGCTGATAAAATCAAGGATTGTGGCGGGAGTATCAATGGTATCGCCGTCAAGGCCGTAAATGAAACTTCCATAGAGACTGATTCCCGCATCTCTGATGGTTGTGATTGCCCTGACGAGTTCCTCTGCCCTGTTCTGATTTTTTTTGTGGGCGCTGCGGCTTTTTGCCTCAATGCTCTCTATACCGACAAGGAGCGCCTGGCACCCGGAATTGGCAAAGGTTTCAAGCAGCTCAAGCTGCTGGCCAAGGGTTGTGGTCGCCTGTCCGAACCAGCGAATCTTCAGTGGAGTGAGTTTTCGGAAGAGTTCAAGCGCATAAACGGGGTCGGCATTGATGGAGTCATCAACAAAAAAGAATATTCGGCGGTCATCCTGCTGAAAACGGGAGACTTCACTGACAACGTCGGCGACCGCTCTTCTCCGCAAGGCATGACCGTTGAGAAGATGGACATTGCAGAAGTCGCAACTATACTGGCACCCTCGTCCAGTCTGGATCAGGTTGGTGGTGAAGTAACGGCTTTTGATGAGCGATGTTTTACTGACGGGTCTTGAGCGTCCAAGATCGGGAAAGCTTTCAGCGCGGTAGAGTGGTTTAAGTATGCCTGCGGAAAGGTCGGTGAGTACCTCATTCCAAAGGTCGTCAGCCTCTCCTGGCACAAGCACATCAGCGTGGGGACGACAAGAGTCGGGAAAGAGCGTAACATGAGCCCCTCCAAGAGCGACCGGGATTCCGGCACAACGAAGTTTATCGGCGAGAGCAAACGCATTTTTTGCCATTCCGGTCTGGACGCTGATACCGACCAGATCCCATTTATCGTTCCAGGGAAACTCCTCAAACCGCATGTCGCAAATCGACTGCCGAACTCCGGGTACCTCAACAGAGCTGAGGATCATGAGCGAGAGTGGTGGAATGGCGAACTGGCTTTGTTTGATGATTGTTCTGAGCGAACGGTTGAACCATCCTGAGAGAGGGTTTATCTCTTTTTCGCTATAGAGTGAACGGGCGCCATCAACACCGCTTTCTGATGGAAGAAAAACCAGCAGGACTTTTTTTGAGGGGGGCATTTCGCTTTACCAGTCCTGGTTGTTTTTGCTGTTTGGTGCTGCTGATTTTCCTGTTCCTGAAAGCCTTCGCATCAGTGAAGATTCATCCTGTTGAGCATTCTCAAGCAGGCGCTCTGCTATTCCCTTGCCTATGCTTGATGCTGGTTGATTTGAGCTTTTATTTTTCGTTGTTGACGAAGATGACTGTTTCGGGTTTTCGAGTTCATCAAGAAAACGGTGGATAATTTCATAATTGATTTTTGCATCGCCATCGCCCGGGTCGGCTAACAGTACACGTTTGAAGCAATTGAGCGATTGGAGAAACAGCGCGTTTTTTTGTGCTTTTTCGCTGCTTCCGATGGCTCTCATGGCAAGGGTATTGCCTTCGTTAAATATTGCCTTCAGTCTGTTCTCCCGGTGTTCATTGCCAGGTTTGGTGTTGCCGGCAAAGAGCGTACCCGCTTCAGGATACTTACCTTGCATGTAGAGAGCACAGGCAAGATTGAAACTGGCTGCCGCTCTTTCTTGTGGTGCAGGAGTAATGGAGACAAGCTGCCGAAAAACGGTTTCAGCTTCTCTGTAAGCGCGACGTTCATAGAGCGCATCGGCTTTCAGTTGCAAACGATACTCCCTGAGCATCTCCTGCATTGAAGATGCAAGCGCAACAACAAGCAGGAGAGTGTGCAGGAATATCATGGTGAAAGCACTCCCGGGGCTTTAGTTGCCGAGGAATGCCTTCTGGACAGCGCTGACGCCTGCGCCGATTTCAAAAGGAAACTCAATCTCTTTCAGTGCCCGTTCAATGCCGCCAATGACGGTCAGCATGTCGAGTTCATCGTAAAAGCCGAGATGAGAGATACGGAAAATCTTGTCCTTGTACTCATCCTGGCCTGCAGCGACCGTGATGCCGTTGCTTTTTTTCAGAGCCTTGTTGAACGCTGACCATTTGACTCCTTCAGGAAGCCACACAGGAGTAACGGCAAACGAGGGAGAGTTGCTGAACAGCTTCATGCCGAGAGCGTTGCATCCCTGTCGGCAGGCACTTGCAAGACTTTCATGCCGTTTCCAGATATTTTCAATGCCCTCAGCCTTGATCATCTGCAGCGCTTCATCAAGCCCGATGACCAATGAGACCGCAGGAGTAAAGGGTGTATCGTCGCCTGCATGGGCTTTCAGAGCTTTTTTCAGGCTCAGGTAATACTGAGTCATGCCGGTCTGGCCTTTAATGATATCCTGCGCCCGTTCAGAAATGGCAACCAAAGCCAGTCCCGGAGGCATCATGAGCCCTTTCTGGGAACCGGTGATGCAGATATCAATACCCCAATCGTCAAAAAGGAATTCGTGAGCTCCAACCGCAGTAATGCCATCAAAAATAACCAGAGCCTCGGACTGTTCGCGAATCAGAGCACTGAGAGCCTTAATATCAGCAGCCGTACCGGTTGATGTTTCTGAATGAGTCAGGCAGACACCTTTGGCGTCCGGGTGCTCCTTGAGCAGCTCTGCAAGGCGCTCGGGCTGAATGGCTGAGCCCCAGGCCACTTTTTCCTCAATGCAGTTGCCAGTGAAGACGCGTACCAGCTCACCCCACCGTTCACCGAACTTGCCGGCATTGATGGTGATGACCTTGTCGCCCTGTTTGAAAAGGCTTGAAATGGTGGCTTCCATACCGCCTGTTCCGGAGCAACTGAGCACAACAACCGGCTGGGTTGTTCTGAAAAGATATTTGAGATCTTCGTGAACCCTGGTTAAAATCTCCATGAACTCCGGGTTCCTGTGATGGATAATTGGAGCCGCCATGCGAAGCATGACATTTTCGGGCACCGGGGTTGGGCCCGGAGTAAATAATCTTTTTTTCATCTCTTCAATAAAATGGGTTGAGTTAAATCCATAAGCGAGGTGAACTCCTCAAAAAGATAGTTCGAATCATGTGGTCCCGGCGCGGCTTCGGGATGGTACTGTACCGAAAAGCAGGGGAGTTGCTTGTGTTTTATCCCCTCAACGGTATTGTCATAAAGATTGAGATGGGTCATTTCAAGCTCATCAGGGAGCGACTCCATCTTCACCGCAAAACCGTGGTTCTGTGATGTTATCTCTATCTGACTGGATTTCAGATTTTTAACCGGGTGATTGCCGCCGTGGTGGCCAAATTTCAGTTTGTAGGTTTCAGCACCGAAAGCCAGCGAAAGCAACTGGTGACCGAGGCATATACCGAAGATTGGCAGGGGAGCGGTGAACCGGTTATAATCAACAAGTTTTTTGATGGTCTCAATGGCGTAACCTACCGCGGCGGGATCGCCCGGACCATTTGAGAGAAAAACCCCGTCTGGGTTGAGTGCAATGATCTCTTCAGCAGATGTTCCAGCCGTTAACACCGTCACCTTGCATCCCGCCTGGTGCAGCATACGAAGAATATTGGTTTTAATGCCAAAATCAATTGCGGCAACATGGTAGCTGGCATCCTCTCTTTCAAGGATATAATTTTCAGTGGTGGTAACGGTTTTGACCAGATCCCGGCCCGACATTTCAGGGCTCTGAAGAGCTTTCTCTCTCAGAGTTTCATCGTTTTCGTCAAGCACGGAAATAATTCCCCGCATGGCCCCTTTTTCACGGATCTCGCGAACAAGCCTGCGGGTGTCAATACCGGCAAGACCCATGATACCGGAATCCCTGAGCAGAGAATCAAGACTTTGCGATGCTTCATAGTTACTGTGGACGCGCGACACTTCGTGAACAATAAAGGCAGAGGCCCATATTTTCCCCGATTCGTTATCGGTTGGATTGATGCCGTAGTTCCCAATCAGCGGATAGGTCATCATCACCATCTGTCCAGCATAGGAAGGGTCGGTCAGAATTTCCTGGTATCCGGTAAGCGATGTATTGAAGACCACCTCACCGGTTGCTTCTCCGATATGGCCGAATGCGGTACCTCTATAGACAGAGCCGTTTTCCAGTACCAGTTTTGCTCGTATTGGCTGCATTATATCTTGTTACTCTTTGGTCGTGAGTTTATCGCCCGAATCCTGTTTGTCAATATTGGCAATGGCGGTGCGGTCGAACGTGATTTTTGTGCTGTCACTTACCTGAACAAGAACAGTTTTCTTTTCTGTATCAATTCCGGCAACGGTGCCATGAACACCGCCTATCGTGACAACTTTGTCGCCTCGTTTCAGGCTGTCGAGCACTTTTTCCCGATCTTTCTGTTTTTTCTGCTGAGGACGAATCATGAAGAAATAAAAGACAACAAAGATAAGGACTAGCGGAACAATCTGAATCAATGGGTTTGGTGCCGCCTGGCCTGCGACGGGAGGAGCAAAAAGAAGTAGTGACAGTAGAGTATTGTGCATAACAGGGTCGTGATATTAAAAAAACATAACAGCTTTTCGGTGAGCATTAATGTAATGTATTTATAGAACTATTTCAATCACCCCTTCTTTGCGCCAGCGGCAAAGCTTGCGTAAGGCGCCACATTGTAATTGCGCTCAGCCTTCATGCCGCGCGAAAGTTTCAGCCAGGCAAGTGTGGCAATCATTGCGGCGTTGTCGGTTGAGTAGGTGACCCGAGGCAGATGCAGCGCAATGCCTTCTTTATCGCAGGCCTCTTGCATGGCTTTTCGCAGCGCAGAGTTGGCGCTCACTCCTCCGGCTATTGAGATCGCCGTGACGTTTTTGCTGCGTGCTGCAGCAATGCTCTTTTCGACCAGCACGCCGACAATCGCGGCTTGAATTGAAGCGGCTATGTCTGCTTTATGGCGCTCAATGAACTCCGGGCTCTGTTTCTGCAGCCAGGTGAGGACTGAGGTTTTCAGGCCCGAAAAGCTGAAATCAAAATTTCCCTGCCAGCTTTTACTGCTCTGCGATCGGGAGGTAAGTGCGCGTGGAAAGATGTGAAAGGCAGGGTCGCCTTTCTCGGCCAGTTTGTCAATGACCGGGCCGGCAGGATAGGGGAGGCCGAGCATCTTGCCGGTTTTATCGAACGCCTCTCCTGCAGCATCGTCAAGCGTCCGGCCAATCACTGTATAGGAGAGATCAGGCGCTACAACCGAAAGCAGGGTATGGCCTCCGGAGACGGTCAGCGACACATAGGCGCAGTCAGGGGCACTATGCCCGGAACCTTCATTAATAAAAGGAGAAAAGATATGAGCCTCAATGTGGTTGACCGGCACAAAAGGGACTTCAAGGGCATAAGCCATGCCCTGGGCAAAACAAAGCCCAACCATGACGGCACCGATCAGGCCGGGACCCGCGGTCGCGGCTATGACATCAAGATCATTTTTTGTTATATTGGCTTCAGTTACGGCAGCATCAACAATTGAGACAATAAGCCGTTCATGTTCTCTTGAAGCCAGTTCCGGCACAACGCCTCCAAAAGAGGTGTGACAAAGTTGTGAACTGACGACGTTTGAGCGTACATTTCCGTTACAAAGCACGGCTCCCGATGTTTCGTCGCAACTGGTTTCTATGCCTAAAATATTCATGGTATCCCTTATTTCAGAAAATCTATGGGCAAAACTAACAATCCGGGCAACAAGAGCAAACCCCAGGTTAAAGTAAGCATTCTTCATCTCCTTTTGATTCTGGCTGGCGCGAATTGTATAATGTTGTTCGCCCCCAATGTCGGGATGCTTAACAGCTTTCTTTATATTCCTGATCTCTATACCTGGCCAGCGTCTATCGTCGGAATTGCACTGCTGATTTTTGGTTTCAACGGTCTTTACAAACAATAAAGAAAATATCCAGGCAACAAGTAGAAGAAGGATGCACTATGCAGCTTGCCGTAGAACTGGAGGAACTGGGAACGCAGATCATTGAGGCCTCGAGCTTTCTTGAACATGCAGAAAAAGAGCTTTCTCAGCGGATTATTGGTCAGCGCGATGTGATCAGGCGGGTCTTTATCGCGATGCTGGTCAACGGTCATATTTTGCTTGAAGGAGTGCCTGGACTTGCAAAAACGCTGATTGTCAGCACTTTTGCTGCGGCAATGAACCTGAAGTTTCAGCGCATCCAGTTTACTCCCGATATGCTTCCGGCAGATCTTGTGGGAACGATGATCTATAATCCGAAAGAGATGGAGTTTTATCCCCGCAAGGGACCGGTTTTTGCCAACGTGATCCTTGCTGACGAAATCAACCGCTCTCCGGCCAAAGTACAGTCTGCTCTGCTTGAAGCCATGCAGGAACGGCAGGTTACCATCGGCAGTCAGACCTTTCCCCTGCAGGAACCCTTTATTGTGCTTGCTACCCAGAACCCTATTGAGCATGAAGGCACCTACCTGCTTCCTGAAGCCCAGGTTGACCGGTTTATGATGAAAGTTATTGTTGATTACCCCTCCTATGATGAAGAGCTGGAAATCATGCTTCGATCGGCGACAAACGCCAGTAAGTTACCGGTTAAACCAGTTGTGCAGTCTGACGATATTTTTCGGGCCAGAGCCTTGATCGACCGAATTTACGTTGATCCCAGAGTCCAGCGCTATATCGTCGATCTTGTTGTGGCGACAAGGAAACCGGCACAGTATGGTATGGCTCAGCTTGAAACCATGATTGAATACGGGGCCTCGCCGCGAGCCTCGATATTTCTCCTTCTGGCGGCTAAAGCGCATGCATTCCTGCAACATCGACCCTATATCACCCCGGAGGATGTCAAGGCAATTGTCTACGATACTCTCCGTCACCGCATAAGGCCCGGGTACGAAGCTGAAGCTGACAACATGAAACCTGCCGATATTATCAGGCTGATCCTGCAGCATGTACAGGTGCCTTGAGTTTGGCGGGAAAAAGAGCGAGGTGAGAGCAATGGAAAAAAGTGAAGAGTATCTGAAGGAGCTTCAGCGTACCATCAGGCGGGTTGAAATCCGCTCCAAGCGCATGGCCAGCGAGCTGTTCAGCGGCGAATACCACTCTTCGTTCAAGGGGAAAGGTATTGAGTTCAGCAATGTACGTGAATACCAGTATGGCGACGATGTCCGTTCTATTGACTGGAATACCTCTGCCCGCAAGCACGAGTTGTATGTCAAGATATTTACCGAAGAGCGGGAGAGGAGCCTGTTGCTGGTCGTTGATGCATCGGCCTCCATGCTTTTCGGCAGTCGGGAGCACAGCAAAAAGGATCTTGCCCTTGAAGTGAGTGCCGTGCTTGCTTTCAGTGCTCTTCAGAACAACGACAAGGTTGGGCTTCTGGTCTTTACCGACCGGGTTGAAACCTATATTCCGCCCCGAAAAGGGAGGCATCATGTGCTCATTATTCTTGAAGAACTCTTTCGGCTGAAGCCTCAACGCCGAACAACCAATATCAACGCTGCTCTCTCCTTTATTCGCTATACCCGTAGGCGGCAGGAGATTATTTTTCTTTTGACTGATCTTGTCGACAGTGACTATGAGAAAGGAATGAAGCTGCTGAATACCCGTCATGATTTTATTCTGGTGCACATCAGCGACCCGCTCGACAAAGCTCTTCCTCTCAGCGGAGTGCTTGATCTTGAAGATCCGGAAACAGGTTTGCGGTTAACCGTTGATGGAGCAAGTCGCCACGAGATTGAGCGTTATCGCCTTGAGCAGTCACGTCAGCACGAAGAGCTGCGGCTAAGGCTTCGGCGCATGCGCATTGACTCGGTATTTCTTGATACTGATCGCTCCTTCATCGGCGATCTGAACTCATTTTTTCGGTATCGTGAACGCAAGATCTGAACCACATACGCTGAGGGTTCTCATACAGCTCCTTTTCTTGCTGTTGTTGCCATTTCCGATGAGCCTCCTGACTCCATTTTCAGCAGCAGCAGGGAAAACGGAGCACCCTGCTATATCGGTGATGGTTACCTCCGACAGTGTTCTTGTCGGTGACCGCGTTCATTGCATCATCAACATCCGTCACTCCGACAGAGAGGTTGCCACAATTGAATGGCATGACGCGAACAACACCATTTCGTCTCAATCGTTTGAGTTGATCAGCAGCAAACACCTTTCGTCCACTCCGTTTCCCGGTAGCAGCCAGGAGAGGTTTGAGCTTGACCTTGCCGTTTTTGGTGCCGGGCACCAATCTCTTCCACCGATGACGGTGGTGCTTCGCGACAGCACAGGCAGGATGACGAATAAAGTAGTTTATACACCAGCAGCATCGGTGTTTGTCCGTGCCCTCACCGACTCCTCAATGCGCGATCTTACTCCTCTCAAGCCTCCACTGAAGCCGAAGATTCCCCTTCTCCTGATCATGCCGATTATTCTTGGAGCATCTGGTGTTGCAGTGCTGGTGCTTCTGCTGCTTTTTCTGCTCAAACGCATTGTGCGGAGAGGTGCTGAAAAGGTTGACTCCAGTCAGGTTGCCCAGCGAAAACTCCGCAAACTTGGTTCAAGCCTTTCTGCCGGAATGCCCCCTCACGAATGCTATGAAGAGCTCAGCAACATCATGCGCTCTTTTCTTGAAAACCACTACCGCATCAGAGCGCTTGAAGCCGTTACTCAAGAGATAGAGCGCGATCTGAAAAAGCTCGGCATCGCAGGTTTTGAAAACATCATGAATCTTCTGAAGCAGGCCGATCTTGTCAAATTCGCCGATAGCCGTCCAGACGTCGAAGAGTCACGGCAGTCGCTCCACAAAGCATCAGAAGTTATCCGCTCAACCCGCCACTCCCGTCAGCCAGAGGAGTAAGTGAGTCACCGGCGTTCAGTCGCTTTTGCGGTAAGCGCTGAGAAAAAGAGATGCAAGTTTTCCACCAAAGTGCAGAACTTCGCGATCAGCAAGTATTGAGAGGATCTGACCTGTTATTCGTCCCGGGTTGTTTCTCAACCACTCGTTCCGGTAGAGCACACTCATGAGTTTGTCCATTGAGACGGCACAGGCAGATGCGACCAGTTTGTCAAGTTTGATTTCCGGGCCAGTAATGAGTGGCAGTGAAGAACCGTTCTGGTGCGCTGTCATCGTGAGTACCCTGTTGCCGTTACGTTCGAAAAGGGTAAAATCAATACATTTCCCTGGTGAATGCAGGATACGGACGTGTAGAGGCTCTGCAAGTGGTTTGCATGAAGCGGCAGCGGGTTGTTCGACCTCGCCATGCTTCTGTTCGAGAAAGAGTTGAAGGGCGTTAAATAAAAGATCTCTGATCTGCTCATTCGAGTTGTTTTTATTGATGCGCAGAAGAAAACAGAGTTGAAAAAGGTCGATCATAAAGCTGAGGTGCACAGCTTTGGTGCTGTTGCGTTTCATTACTGAGCGATAGCCATTGAAGGCGACGTTGCAATAGGCCAGCATCGCGACGAGAGTATCGGTGTCCATCGTTCGGGTTTCAATAACCGGGCAATAATTATTGTAGAGGTCCCAGTCAAATGAGCGGATTTTACCCTCGTCCTTGTACTCTTTAAAAATTCCGGTGCCGGGATAGGGAGTCATGATCATGAAGAGAGCTTGCCGGAGGCCGAGTGATCGTGCAAATTCAGGATAGACAAGGGTGTCCTGAACGTTTTCTGTATAGTGTCCGATGATAAAATACCCTTCTGCGCCGACCTTATTTTTCTGGCAGAGCGTAATAGCTTTGGCTACATCGTTGAGGCTGTTTTTTTTGTTCATGAGCGCAAGCGTCGCTTCGTTCGGGCTTTCAATGCCGAGTCCTACTTTGCTTAGCCCTATTTTGCGAAGCTTATCGAGAATTCGTTCAGCTCTTACAAGGTCTTTTGCCCTGCTCTCCGTCATGATCCTGAAATTGGTCAGTCCTCTTTCGATCATCATGTCGCAGATTTTTTCTGCACGCCCGATGTTGGTGAGAAAGTTCGCATCCCAGATTTTCAGGAGTTTTTTGTTTTTTGGATCGTGCAGAAGGGCGATTTCTTCAACAACATTTTCGGCGCTTCGCCCTCTCCAGCCTTTATGCATCTGGTCATTAGCGCAAAAAGAGCAGCTCCACGGGCATCCCCTTGATGTATAAATCGTATCGATTGAGTAGGCGTTTCCTTTTTCACCGTAACGATCGGGTCGCAAACTGCGGAGCGGGAAGCGAATGGAATCGATGTCGGCAATAACCGGCCTCGGTTCGGTGTGAACAATGCCGCCGCCCTCTCTATAGGCAATTCCCTTTATGTCACGAGAGGGGCCTTTGAGCACAAGCTCACGGAAGGTCTCTTCGCCCTCTCCGATGACAACGACGTCAACACAGGAGAGTTTCAGGACTTCGTCGGGAAGTGCCGTAGGATGAAAGCCTCCCATAACGACAAATGCGCCGGATTCTTTGGCAATGCGGGCAAGTCGTTCAGCCTGGTGGAAAGCTCCGGTCATTGAGGAGATGGCTACAAGATCTACTGGCCGTTTTTTCAGAAGGGAGCGCATGCTCTCAAAAACACCGTCATTGTAGAAATTGTCTGGCATAACGAGGCTTTCGACATCATGTTCCACAGCAGCCCCAAGGTAACAGACACCGATACAGTCAGTGATGAAGCGGGGAAAAGGTGCTATGATGGTCTGGGGTGCCTCAACGAGACAGATGTTCTTAAAGTATGCCATAAAATTCCGAGTTTTGACGTAGATGACCGGCAAAATAAAAACGGAAGATACGCATTACAGTGGTTTTTTCTATAGGCCTTATTCGCTGAACCGGGAGCGAACAAAGGAGCGGCCTCCCGATGGAGAGAGGCCGCTGCCCGAAGATTTATGCTACTTTTACAGCTTCACACAGGAGGTGGCCGTATTTTTTGACTGTTCGAACATCGCTGAAGCCGAGTGGTTCAAGAATTTCCTTGTAACGACCCTGCTGCTTGAAGCCAAGTACTGAAAATGGCAATCCTGCGCCAAGAATATAGTGGCTGAGATAGTCGAAATTAGGTTCTTCAGGATCATCGATAATCATGTCGAGAATAAGTATCTTGCCGCCTGGCTCAAGAGCTTCCCAGGCTTTTTGGCACAGCATAGAGGTTAATTGCTCGTTGGCCGAGTAGAGAATTCTGCAGAACATGACGGCATCGGCCTTTGGATAGGCCTCTTTATAGATATCGACGGCAACGCCTCTCAGACGATCACCAACCCCTTTTTCAACCGCATTTTCATTGACCAGTTCAACAGCTCCGGGCAGATTCAGAATAGTGGAATCAAGCTGGGGAAACTTTTTCAGCAGGGCTGCTGAAATATCACCGATTCCGCCACCGACATCCACAAGGGATTTTGCGGTAGCAAGATCGGCCTCTTCGAGAAGCAGCATGATGGCAAAATGGGCATTGCTGCGGTGAATTTCTTCAAAATACCAGTTATCTTCACGTGTTATCGGAGGATAAGGGACTTCTGCCCTGAAGTTCATCGTTCCCCTGACGGCATCCGCAATTTTCATGTAGAAATTATCCGAAAGATGTGCCATGGCTTGAGCTACCGGGATCATATAAAGGTTTGGCTGCTCAGGATTATGTAAAAACATGGCTTTTGAAAAAGGGGTGAGGCTCCACTTGCCATTTTCTTCAGCAGTAATCTCCATTTGCTTCAAGGTCTCAAGCAGCATGACAAGCCTGCTGGGAACGGCGCCAGCCAGGGCAGCCAGTGTCTCTGTATCCTTTGCTTCATCAGCAAGGTGTGAAAAAAGATCAAGTTCAAGAGCAGCCTTAAAGCATCCACCCTCGACAAGACTTTTAAAAATAAGTTCGTTGGCTCTGTGGTTATGTTTCAGTAACTCGTTGGCGTTCATAGTGTAGTTGTGCTGAATAGTTATTGAAAATTAAATTGTTGTAAATAGAAAATCCTGTTCAGGGCGTTGAAGGCCCGAACCGTAGATGCAGGAATCATGCAGCGTTTATTTTTTGATGAAATTATCCTGCTCAAAGGTATCGAGTTGTTCGCGAAGATTTTTTCTGAACGCAAGACTGGTGACAAGATTAAGTAATTTATAAGGATTCACTCTCACCCTGTTGGCAATGTTTTTCCATGAATAGGCCTTGTAATAGGTGGTCATGAATTTATGTTGAAACTTTACCGAGTCGTAGATGTCCGATCGAATGACAAGATTCATGGCATTGTATTTTTCCCAGTTCTCATCGGTGATCCATCCATTTTTTTTGTATTCCCAGTCACTGGTGTCCAACTGTTGAAAAAATAAATCCCTGTAGGTTATAATAATAAAATAGAATATGGCTTTTTTTAGTCGTTACCGACTTGAAAATGCTTGCTATCTTCGATC
>Ga0194037_1000767_pt1 | contig 24894 bp, 18 predicted proteins | sample JunL306m_MetaG_FD_148653 | JGI IMG/M metagenome (GOLD analysis project Ga0194037, IMG submission 148653) | Anoxic zone freshwater microbial communities from boreal shield lake in IISD Experimental Lakes Area, Ontario, Canada - Jun2016-L304-6m | ecosystem: Environmental > Aquatic > Freshwater >...
CGAATCCTTGCGTTCGGCTTTTCTTTTAAAAGGTGGTTACCTATTGCGTGAATGAGGTGGGTTTTTCCGAGCCCAACCCCACCATACAAGAACATTGGGTTATATGAGCTGCCAGGATTGTGGGCCACCTGAATTGAGGCGGCTCTTGCTAGTTGATTTGCTTTACCGGTAACAAAAGTATCAAACGTCAGGTTTGGGTTTAATTTTGAGTGGTCTTCAATCTCAAAAGCACTTTCCTCTAGGGAGGCGCTTGCTTCCTGGGTGGTGCTGATTTGAGGGGCGATGTTCTGCACTTCGAAGGTAGATGGGGTTGGAACTAGGGGGGCTCCCGCATCTACAGCAAGAACAAAACTGACATTAATAGGGAGGCCAAAGTACGCAGAAGCCAACTCCTGAAAGCGGTCTGCAAAAGTCTTTTTTATCCAATCAAGTTTGAATCGGTTGGGCGCACCAATAGTAAGTGAGTGATCACTCTCTTCAAAAGACATGAAGGTTAATGGCTGTATCCAAGTTTTAAACTGTTGGGGAGACAGCTCGCGGGATAGGACGCCAATAGCGTCATCCCAAAAACCCAAGGGGCTAATCGTGTTCAAGGCGGGGGGATTGTGTAAGTTGCTCATATTTTTGGAGGATCCATTGTAGCCAGACACTAAAGTTATCCACAAGTCAGAAAATCGTGGAAAAGCTGTGGATAACTTGTGCACAAAGAAAAAATCCTCAATAAAATTAATGATTTAGATAAAAATCAAATAAAAATAGAGAAAAACACCTATATATTCGTCAAGATAGATTGACCTTTTGCTCTGCAACAAGGAAAATACTTGGTTTTCCCGGGATCTATCATGAAAAGAACATACCAACCCTCAGTAACACGTCGTAAACGTACCCACGGTTTCCGTATTCGTATGAAAACCAAAAGCGGGCGCGCTGTATTAAATGCACGTCGCGCAAAAGGTCGCAAGCGTTTGGCCGTTTAATTTAGCCATTGAACAGCGCAAGGATTTCCGAATTACTAAAAGTACGCCCCAAGACAAGTTTGTATTGGGGTATATATGCTGCATCCCCTCAAGAGGGTGTTAGCCCAGACTTGGGTGTAGCGGTAGCGAAGAAATTAGCAAAAAGAGCGGTTGATCGCAATCGTCTAAAAAGGATGATCCGCGAATTATTTTGGACGGCACAAGCCACAACATTGAATAAAGATGTGGTGGTTAAGCTTAAAAAACCAATTGGTCGCGAAACCCGTGGCAGACTTAGAAAAAAAGAAAAAGATCTTCTGCGTTCTCAAATATCAGGGCTTATTTAAGGTGCGCGTTTTAAATAATGGCGCAATTAAGTTGGTGAAAATTTACCAGCTGGTTTTGAGTCCTTATATGGGTATGCACTGCAAATATGTACCTAGTTGCTCACAATATGCTTGCGACTGTTTTAATCATTATGGTTTTATCAAAAGCTTCGGCCTGATGGTCTGGCGGATTCTACGCTGCAACCCATGGTCACGAGGCGGTTATGATCCTGCGGTAAAACAAATATCTCATTAATACTTAAGTGAATGCAAATGGACTTTAAAAAAACAATTCTTTGGGCTGTATTCTCGATGTCGGGTCTCATGCTCTACAACAATTGGCAGGTTCATGAAGGTAAGCCATCTTTATTTGGCGGCGCCCCCGTAAGCGCCCCCGTCGCGACCGATAAAGCGGCGGCTGGCAATAAGGTAGATGTGCCGACTCAAATATCTGGAGCCCCAGCAATCGCTGCTGCACCAACAGTAAGCCCTGCCGCAATCGAAACCACTGAAAAATTTGTGCTGCAAAATGATGTATTGGTACTGGAAATTAGCGCTAATGGTGCCAATGTTATTGATGCAAAACTATTAAAAGCCTTAACTGCTGAAAACAAGCCTGTCGAGCTGTTCCAGTACACCCCAACTCATAAATACTTTGCGCGCTCTGGCTTGATTGCTTTAAACAATAATGATTTGCCAAACCATACCAGTGCCTTTAAGTTAGTTCAGTCAGGTAAAGATGGGTCGGGAAGACCATTTATGACGCTGATTAGCGAGCGCGGTGGAGTCAAGCTAGAAAAAACCTTCATCCTTAACCCGGGAAGTTATGTGGTGGATGTAGGTCATCGCGTTACTCAGTCGGGCTCAAATCCCACTCCTTTGGTGCTATATACAGAGATCGTCCGGGATGCTACTCAAGAACAAAAAATTGGTCCCTTCGACGGCGCATTCTCTGCCAGCACCTTTACAGGCCCTGCGGCATATACCGATAAAGAGAAATTTAATAAGCTTGAATTTACAGCAATTGATAAAAATAAAATTACCATTCCGACTCAAGTAGCCGCAGGTGATCCAGCTTGGATTGCAATGGTGCAGCACTACTTTGCTAGCGCTTGGATTCCGAGCGACAAGTTTGCGCGCGATATTTATGCTGGACGAATTGATAATGGCTTGTACCGCATTGGGATGCAAACACCGCTTGGTGTAGTTGCCCAGGGAAGTACTGTTGTAGAAAAAGCTCGCCTTTTTGTTGGTCCACAAGAAGAAAAAGTTTTAGAAACCATTGCCCCGGGCTTTGAGTTGCTGAAAGACTATGGCTACCTAACTATTTTGGCAAAACCCATTTTCTGGTTATTGGAAAAAATCCATGGCTATGTTGGCAACTGGGGTTGGGCCATCATTCTTCTGACCATTTTGATTAAGTTGGTGTTCTTCCCACTCTCAGCCGCAAGTTATAAATCGATGGCCCGCATGAAAGAAGTTCAGCCGCGCTTAATGACCATGAAAGAGCAGTACAAGGGCGAGCCCCAAAAGCTCAATCAAGCAATGATGGAGATGTATCGCAAAGAGAAGATCAACCCATTGGGTGGATGTTTGCCGGTAGTAATTCAGATCCCCGTGTTTATTTCTTTGTATTGGGTACTACTGTCCTCCGTTGAGATGCGCGGCGCACCATGGATTTTGTGGATTCATGACCTTTCAGTTCCAGACCCTTACTACATCTTGCCGGTCATCATGGCTGTTTCGATGTTTGTCCAAACCAAACTCAACCCAACGCCTCCAGACCCAATTCAGGCTAAAGTAATGATGTACATGCCTATCGTCTTTTCGATCATGTTCTTCTTCTTCCCGGCAGGTTTGGTTTTGTATTGGGTGGTTAATAACTTGTTGTCGATTGCACAGCAATGGCAGATCAACCAAATGTTTGGAAAAAAACACGCCAAGTAATTTTTTAATGGCATAACTACAAAAGAGTGAACAGCATGATGACTAGAAAGCTGCCCATCATTGCTGTTGCTACGGCCCCTGGTAAGGCGGGTGTGGGTGTAGTACGCATCAGCGGCAACAATTTAGAGGCCATTACCAGGACCCTCTTTCAAAAAACATTAAAACCAAGACAGGCCAATTTATTGACCTTGCGCGATTCTGGTGGTCAAACTATTGATCAGTTAATTGCCATTTATTTTTCTGCTCCCGCCTCATTTACTGGTGAAGATGTTTTAGAGCTGCAGTGTCATGGGGGCCCCCAACTTCTTGAATTGGTGATGAAGCGTTGTCTAGAGTTGGGCAAAGACATAGGGCTAGTCATTGCCGAGCCAGGCGAATTTACCCTACGTGCTTATCTCAACAATAAAATCGATCTAGCGCAAGCAGAGGCGATAGCCGATTTAATTGATGCACAGAGTGAAGCCGCAGTGCGTGGCGCAGCCCGCTCTTTACAGGGTGAATTTTCAGATGACATTAATGAGTTGATTGAAGAGATTACTCAATTGCGTATCTTGGTCGAATCGACCTTGGACTTTCCCGAAGAGGAAATTGAGTTTCTAGAAAATGCCCAGGCACGCGTACGTTTGGAGGCGGTGAAGACAAAACTTCAATCTTTGCTTGCAGGTGCAAAACAGGGAAAAATTTTGCGCGATGGGATCCAGTTAGTTTTGGCGGGCGCCCCTAATGTAGGCAAAAGCTCGCTTCTGAATAGGTTGGCTGGTGAAGAGGTGTCAATTGTTACCCCCATCGCTGGCACCACGCGAGATCGGGTGAAAGAAAGCATCACCATCGAAGGCGTGCCGATGCATCTTATTGATACAGCCGGCTTGCGAGATACAAACGATGTGGTGGAATCAAAAGGAATTGAAAGATCTTGGGATGCCATACGCCTAGCAGATTTGGTGATTTTTATGGCCGACATTGATTCGAGTGACACCGACAGCAGATTAAAGGACAAAATCCTGGCAGAATTGCCGCCCAAATGCCCAGTTGTGCATGTGATGAATAAATCTGACTTATTGCCTGTAAATACATTATTAATGCCAGAGGGGGCAATTCTGATTTCCGCCAAAACGGGTGATGGAATCCCCGCCCTTAAGCGAAAAATTTTGGAGATGGTGGGTTGGAGTGGCCCTCAGGAAGGGGCAATTGTCGCCCGTAGGAGGCATTTAGACTGCCTAGAACGGGCTTCTGAACATATTGTAAAATCTGAACAATTCGCAGCAAATGGCAACAATTCACTGGAATTATTTGCTGAAGAGCTGTCTTTAGCTCAAAATCACCTCGGACAAATTACCGGAAAGCTACTTCCAGACGACCTTTTGGGGAAAATCTTTAGCCAATTCTGTATTGGGAAGTAAAGGGTTTGTTCTGTGTTGTGTCAACACTATAAATATGACCGAAATGTTAAAATCATGGGATTAAAAAATTAAAAATTCATCTTCATAGGGAAATACATGACCACCGACACTATTGATGTAAATGCACCAGCATACGTAAAAAACACTCGCTTAATTGAATGGGTAGCAGAAGTTGCGGCCCTGACAAAACCGGATGCCATTCGTTGGTGTGATGGTTCCCAGGCGGAGTATGACGACCTCTGCGAGTTGTTGGTAAGAGCGGGCGTATTTAAGCGCCTGAACCCAGCAAAGCGAAAAAATTCTTTTTTAGCCCTTTCCGATCCTGACGATGTTGCTCGTGTAGAAGATCGCACCTACATTTGTTCGGCTAAGCAAGAAGATGCTGGCCCAACCAATAACTGGGTAGAGCCAAGCGAAATGCGCGCCACTCTTCAGCCTTTGTTTGACGGCTCTATGCGCGGTAGAACAATGTATGTGGTGCCTTTTTCTATGGGCCCGATTGGATCGCCAATTGCACATATTGGTGTTGAGCTCTCCGATAGCCCGTATGTTGCAATCAACATGCGCCTGATGACTCGCATGGGCAAAGCGGTAATTGATCAGTTGGGTAAAGACGGCGAGTTCGTGCCTTGCATTCACACCGTAGGTAAGCCTTTAAGCCCTGGCGAAAAAGATATGGCTTGGCCAAATAACAAAACGAAATACATTGTTCACTATCCAGAAACTCGTGAGATTTGGTCGTTTGGCTCTGGCTACGGCGGCAACGCCCTATTAGGTAAGAAATGTTTTGCGCTGCGCATTGCCTCCAATATGGGTCGCGAACAAGGATGGCTTGCTGAGCACATGTTGATCTTGGGCGTAACTTCGCCTGAGGGTAAAAAATATCATGTGGCTGCGGCGTTCCCATCTGCTTGCGGGAAAACCAATTTCTCCATGATGATTCCCCCGGCCGGATTTGATGGCTGGAAAGTAACCACGATTGGGGACGATATTGCTTGGATCAAGCCACGCAAAGACCCGGTTACTGGAAAAACCCGTTTATTTGCCATCAATCCTGAATCTGGATATTTTGGTGTTGCGCCCGGCACAAATCGTTTAACAAATCCAAATTGCATCGACTCGCTAAACCAAGACGTTATTTTCACCAACGTTGGTTTAACAGATGATGGTGATGTGTGGTGGGAAGGTCTAACTGAAACTCCCCCAGCGCATTTGATTGATTGGCAAGGAAAAGACTGGACTCCGGCAGATGGTGCTGCAGGACGTAAGGCCGCACATGCCAATTCACGCTTTACGATGGCCGCTACAAATAACCCAGCTGTTGACCCCAAGTGGGATGATCCAGAAGGCGTTCCAATTGATGCATTTTTGTTCGGCGGACGTCGTTCAACCACCGTGCCTTTGGTTAGTGAGGCGCGTGATTGGATTGAGGGTGTTTATATGGCTGCAACTATGGGCTCTGAGACAACCGCTGCAATTACAGGTCAGGTTGGCGTAGTTCGTCGCGACCCGTTTGCAATGATTGCATTTGCTGGCTACAACATGAGCGATTACTTCCAGCATTGGCTGAACATCGGCAAAAAACTGGAAGCAGACGGCGCTGTATTGCCTAAGATTTACTGCGTGAACTGGTTCCGTAAAGACGATAGCGGCAAATTTGTTTGGCCCGGGTATGGCGAAAATATGCGCGTACTTTCTTGGATTTTGGGCCGTGTTGACGGAACTGCAAAAGGCGTAGAAACTGTATTTGGTATCTCACCTGAGCATACTGATTTGAATTGGCAAGGCCTAGATTTCTCAGTAGAAAAATTTGACAAAGTGATTACAGCCGGGGTCGATGACTGGAAAAACGAACTGAAACTGCACACAGAATTGTTCGAACATCTTGGTGACCGTTTGCCAAAAGAATTATTAGAAATGCGCGCAAAAATCGAAAAGCGTTTGAACGCTTAAGCTGCACCAAGCGTTTTACCTAGATTCGTTTAATGACCAAACCCCAGCACCATGAAATAGTGGTGATTGGGGCCGGTATTTGCGGCGCAACTATTGCCAATGAGTTGCTAGATCGCGGCAAGTCTGTATGTATTGTCGACTCCGCCCCATCCCCCGCTACAGCTTGCTCAAGCCACGCTTATGCAATTGCTCATCCCCATATTGGAAAAGGCTCCCCCCGTTTATTGCGCCTTACCCGCATTGCATTTTTGCTGGCTGAGGCTAGATGGGGGGTAGATTGGAAACCTCACGGCATTTTTCAGCCCACCAAAAAAGAGAAGACTTTTAATCAATTAGAAGTGGCTGAGCATTTACGTTCATTAGATCTTGAGGAAGATATTGCAATAGCCATGGAGGCCCAAGAGGCAGAAAACGTTTGCGGCATCAGGCAAAGTGGCGTTTGGCTTCCAAGAGGGGCCTCACTAAATTTATTTGAGGCCAGCAACAAGTTATTGAAAGCGCATGAGGGATTAACTTGCCTTTGGAATGCTCGCATTGCTAGCTTAGAGGAATCTCATGGTAAGTGGAATTTATTGAATGAAGCCAAGGAGACCATTCTTACTGCAGACAAGGTGGTGGTGGCAATCGCCATGGAAAGCAAGGCGCTCATGAGTACTCTTGGCATCCGCTTACCATTGAAACCCGTACGTGGACAGCTTAGTATTTTCTCGATTAAGCCAAATACTGCTTGGGTAAATAAGTTACCAAAAGTGGGCATTTCCGGTGATGGCTACTGTCTCCCCGCGGAGCAGCTTGAAGACGGTAGCTACCGCTGGATGGTGGGCTCCAGTTTTGATGAGGGCGAAGATGATTTGGGCTCAAGAGATAGCAGTGATGCATTTAATCGCGAGCAGGCTCAAGGCCTGGTCGACTTTTCTGAGGGCGACCCACGAGACTTATTAAAAGCAGGTGATTTTGTTGGCGTGCGTTGCGTGGCAGGCGACCGCTTACCAATCATTGGTAAGCTTGTGCAGCGCCCAGGAATTTTCTTGGCAACCGCTTTAGGCTCAAGAGGAATTTTGTGGTCCGCTCTAGCGGCTAAGCTGATTACCGCTCAGCTACTAGAGGATGACTTTGCTTTGCTTGCCCGCTTTGGCTTTGCTGCAGACTTAGTTGCTGCGCTGGCTCCAGCCCGCTTCTTCGCTGGAGCCTTGGCCGCACCTTCGGCTTTAGGGGCCTTGGCTTCAAATTCAAAGCCAATTTTTCCATCAGCACCCAAGGCTAGATAGGCTTTAAAGCCACGCCCAGTACGGTTCGATTTGAAATTCGTGAAGAGATCAGTTTTACCTTCTTTGAGCAATTTTTGCACTTGCTCAGGTGAAATCTCTTGTTGCAAAACCACTTTACCGGTTTTGAAATCACAAGTTTTGCTTGGGCCGGTATTGTTCTCGCAGACGTAACGCATGCCATCTTCATACACTGCGCCAGAACATTTTGGGCAAACCCCTAAGGCTAGGCGACCCGTGAAATCGACGGCTTCAGTTTCTTCTTCTTGAGCATTGCCAAAGTCAAATTCAAGTTTGAAACCCGCGTTTGGATAGTCGGCATCATCTTCAGGAATTTCACTTAACTTAATAATTGCCGCAAACGGGCGGCCCATTTTGCTACGGAAGCCCTGGAGAGGCCCGATCGTTTTCTCGCGCAATAACTCTTCTACTTCAGGGTATTCAAATGCCCGCCCACCTGGAGTTTTGCTGATCGTAAAGCCGCATTTTTCACAAGCAAAGCGACGATAGTTTTCTTTGACCGGACCCTTACAGTGTGGGCATGGCGTGGTCATTGTTGCGTAATCACCCGGAATGGTATCGCTGTCGTACTCTTTGGCACGCTTAACAATGCGCTGAGTCATCTGTGCAATTTCTTGCATGAAGGTATCGCGATTCATCTTGCCCTGCTCAATTAAAGAGAGCTTGTTTTCCCAGTTACCAGTTAAGTCAGGACGGGTTAATTCTTCAACGTCTAAGCCACGCAATAAGGTCATCAGCTGAAACGCTTTTGCAGTTGGAATCAGTTCGCGCGCCTCTCGAACCATGTATTTTTCAGCCAACAAGCCTTCAATAATTGCTGCACGCGTAGCAGGTGTACCGAGACCCTTTTCTGCCATGGCTTCGCGCATATCATCGTCATCAACCCATTTGCCAGCACTTTCCATTGCCGAGAGCAAGGTGGCTTCTGTGTAGCGTGCTGGCGGCTTGGTTTTTAATGGCACAGCAAGGACGGATTCAGTTTGGACTGTCTCGCCCTCTTGCACTGGCACTAACTCGTCATCAGCCTGGTTTGATTTGCCATAAACAGTCAGCCAACCAGGGTTCACAAGCACACGCCCTTCCGTTTTGAAATGGTGTCCAGATGCTTCAGTAATGCGAGTGGTGACGCGGAATTCAGCAGCAGGATAAAACACTGCTAAGAAACGGCGTACCACCAAATCGTACAGCTTTGCTTCAGGCTCACTTAGGCTCTTAGGCGTTTCTAGTGTTGGAATGATTGCAAAGTGATCTGAGATTTTAGAGTTATCAAAAATTCGTTTATTGGGTTTAATCCAACCATAACCCGCCTTGGCTTTAGGATCCTTTGGATCACCCTTGAGAATTTGTTTTGCAAAGGATCGATAGTCTTGCGAATGTTCGGCAATCGTTTCCATCGTTTGTTTAACTGTTTCCAAATAGTCCTCAGGAAGTGCTTTCGCATCCGTTCGGGGATAAGTCAAAACCTTATGCCGTTCATAGAGCGCTTGTGCAAGCCCTAAGGTATTTTTTGCAGAAAAGCCAAATCGTGCATTTGCTTCGCGTTGTAGGCTAGTTAAGTCAAATAACTGGGGCGCAAGCTGGGTAGCAGGCTTTGCTTCTTCTGTAACGGTTGCCTTCTTTCCACGACAGGCTGCCACAATGCTTTGTGCAGCAGCTTCGCTCCAGAGGCGATTTTCGCGCGCATCTGGCTCGGTTACATCCTTCTTAAATTTTGGATCAAACCAGCGACCTTCATAGATTCCAGCGGATGCAATAAATTCCGCTTTGACTTCCCAATAATCTTTAGAGACAAACTTCCGAATCAGTTCTTCGCGCTCAACCACGATAGAAAGGGTTGGCGTTTGCACGCGGCCTACTGTTGTTAGGAAAAACCCACCACTTTTGCTGTTAAACGCAGTCATTGCGCGCGTGCCATTAATGCCAACTAACCAGTCGGCTTCAGAGCGGCAACGGGCAGCATCGGCAAGCGGTTGCATTTCAACATCGGTGCGCAAGTTTGCAAAACCATCACGAATTGCCGCTGGAGTCATCGACTGCAACCATAAGCGCCGAATCGTTTGCGAAGCTTTTGCATGTTGTGCGATTAAACGGAAAATGAGTTCACCTTCTCGTCCCGCGTCACAGGCATTAATTAAAGAGTTAATGTCTTTGCGCTTAATCAGTTTTTGTAGAACCTTTAGTCGGGACTCTGTTTTTATAATTGGGCGCAAATCAAAATATGGAGGAACTACAGGGAGGTTAGCAAACGACCATTTACCTCGTTTGACCTCAAACTCTTCTGGAGCGGCTATTTCTAAAAGGTGGCCAACAGCTGAAGAAATGACAAAGTGATCGTTTTCAAAATAGTCTTCATGCTTAGTAAAGCCCCCTAGCGCCTTGGCGATATCGTTGGCAACGGAGGGCTTCTCTGCAATGATGAGCGCCTTGGGGTTGTCCACAGAAGATGTCTTGGAACTGCTTTTAGTAGATGCTTTAGCCACGCGTTTGCCTAATTTGAGCCTGAAATGCTGTTTTTAATAGAGGAAAAGGATGATCAATTTAAACCAAATCAGGGTCTGGTCTATTGCTCACCCCTTTTTTATTATTAACCGATAAATTAAGAAAAGTCCAAAAAGCCCTGTTTTTTGACATTGAAGAGCAATTTTGCCAGGCAATATTTTATTAAAAACCCCCATTTAAGGTCTTTTAAACGGGGTTTATATTAAAAAATGAGCTCTTCTAAGATATCTTTTGGGTTTCTTACCAGTTTTGCGCCTTGTTGGATTAGTAGGTGGCAACCTGCAGAAAGGGGGTTGTGGATCGACCCAGGCACTGCAAAAATCTCCCTCCCTAATTCCGCAGAAAGCCGGGCAGTAATTAAAGACCCCGACCTTTCCGCTGCTTCAACGACCACCACGCCAAGCGAGAGGGCAGAAATAATTCGGTTTCTTTTGGGAAAGTGGCTTGATTTTGGCCCTTCACCAAGCGGTAGTTCAGAGATCAAAAGCCCTTGTTGCCGAATGCATTTGGCAAGTCCCAGATGTTCTTTGGGGTAAATCACATCTACACCAGCCCCACAGATGGCCATGGTGAAGTGTTTAGGACCCAGATTCAGGGTAGCTTGATGTGCTGCACCATCAACCCCCCGTGCGAGCCCTGAGACGACTAGTAAGCCTGCCTGTGAGAGTCCTTGCGCAAAGAAAGCTGCGTTTTTTAGACCTTCAGCACTGGCTTTACGGGCGCCAACAATCGCGATCATGGGCATTTGGAGTAAATCAATATCCCCATCTATATAGAGTTGGTTGGGTGGGTCATGCAAATCATTTAGGCGCGAAGGGTATTTTTTGTCACCACGCTCTAGCCGGGTGATGCTGCTCGTTGTTAGAAAAGTAGGCATCAAAAGATTGTGATCTTTGGGGGAATAAGAACAATCGGGACAGACTGATTGCTCTGTTGGATAATTCCTATATGGCTTTGTTATCCGTCCTTTGTTATCCAGACCCGCGTCTGCACAAGATTGCCAAACCCGTGGCACAGGTAGACGCACGTATTAAAAAAATAGTCGGCGATATGGCTGACACTATGTATGAGGCGCCTGGCGTTGGATTAGCTGCGACCCAAGTGGATATTCATGAGCGCATTGTGGTGATTGATGTGTCTGATGAGCAAAATGAATTGATGGTTTTTATTAACCCTGAAATTACTTGGGCAAGCCCTGAGAAAAAATCTTGGCGGGAAGGATGCCTTTCAGTTCCTGAGTTTTACGATGAGGTTGAGAGGCCTGCTGAAATTCGAATCAAGGCCTTGGATATTGAGGGTAAGGAATTTGAGCTGGAGGCCGACGGTATTTTGGCGGTTTGCTTGCAACACGAATTAGATCACTTGCAGGGCAAAGTGTTTGTTGAGTATTTATCTTTGCTCAAAAGAACGCGTATCTCACAAAAACTGAAGAAGCGCACCAAAGAGTTAGAAGGTGAGCGCTAAGCGCCTCTAATGAAAATTGTTTTTGCTGGAACTCCTGAGTTTGCTGCGCAAGCAATGCGTGCAATAGATGAGGCAGGGCACGAAATTGTCTTGGCTCTGACTCAACCCGATCGGCGTGCAGGCAGAGGCATGCATCTCCACGCTAGCCCTGTTAAAGAGTTTGCTTTAGAAAAAAATATTCCAGTGCTGCAGCCCGAAACGTTAAAGCGCAATAGCGCTGACCCACTAAAGCAAGCGCAGGCACAAGAGGCTTACCAGAAATTATCCGCAATCGAATTCGATGCCATGGTAGTGGTGGCATACGGTCTTATCTTGCCACAAGAAATTTTAGATATTGCTCAGCGGCCTGGTAGGTTCGGTAGTTTTAATATTCATGCTTCTTTATTGCCACGTTGGCGTGGTGCTGCCCCAATTCAGCGTGCCATTGAGGCCGGTGATAAAAACACAGGCATTTGCATAATGCAAATGGATGCTGGCTTAGATACGGGCGACATAGTCCTTATAAAAACGTTTCCAATAACGCCAGATGAAACAAGCGCTACTTTGCACGATCGATTGCGCACATTGGGCGCTAAGTCAATTGTTGAAGCACTCCAACTTGTAGCTGAGGGCCGTTCCACTCGAGTGCGGCAAGAAAGCGCTGGAATTACCTATGCTGAAAAAATCTTAAAGAGTGAGGCTGAAATTGATTGGAATTTAAGTGCCGCACAAATTGATAATCGAATTCGTGCTTTCAACCCCTTTCCTGGTGCCACCAGTAATATCGAGAGTGAACCAATGAAGTTATGGGATTCTCGCATTCCTTCGGTAGGCTCATGTAGCGAGACTGGGCAGCCTGGTGAGGTATTGGGGTTTAGTAATGACAGTGCTTATATTCAGTGTGGCGCCGGAGTAGTAGAAGTTTTAGAGATGCAAAAGCCCGGCGGAAAAAAAATGCCTGCAAAGCTGTGCCTGCAGTCTCTCGGATCCCAAGAAAAACCGTTCCGCTTTCATGCAAAGGAGTAGACATGTTTAATTTTGCAAAGACTGCTGTTTTGATGGCGGCCATTACTGCGCTGTTTGTGGTTGTGGGCGGTATGCTGGGCGGAGAGCAGGGCATGATCATGGCCTTGTTAATGGCTGTTGGCATGAACTTTTTTAGCTATTGGTTTTCTGACACGATGGTTCTCAAGATGACCAATGCCCAGCAAGTTGATGAGCGGTCTGCCCCACAGTTTTATGCACTGGTCAAGGAGCTTTCACAAAAGGCAGGTTTGCCTATGCCGAAAGTATTCTTGATTGATGAGGATTCTCCCAATGCTTTTGCAACCGGGCGCAATCCAGACAATGCTTCTGTAGCTGCAACCACGGGAATTTTAAAAATTCTTTCTAATCGCGAATTGCGCGGCGTGATGGCTCATGAGTTAGCCCACGTGCAACATCGTGATATTTTGATTTCAACTGTTGCCGCAACTATGGCCGGAGCAATTTCTGCATTAGCCAATTTCGCTATGTTTTTTGGTGGGCGCAATTCTGAAGGCAGACCAAGCAATCCGCTTGCGGGTTTATTGGTAGCTATTCTTGCGCCGATTGCTGCTAGCCTAATTCAAATGAGTATTTCACGCGCAAGGGAATATGAGGCTGATCGTGGTGGCGCTGAAATCAGCTTAGATCCAGAGGCTTTGGCCCATGCCTTGGAAAAGATTCATAACCATGCTCAGGGAATTCCATTTCAAGCAGTAGAACAACATCCTGAGACAGCGCAAATGATGATTCTGAATCCTCTGGGTGCGGGCGGTCTTGCACAACTATTCTCCACTCACCCTCCAACCGAGGAGCGGGTGGCACGCCTCATGGCCATGGCAAAAAACGGGGAATACCCCGGAGCAAATTAGTTTGACTGATAAAAAAACGTCGCAAAGCCTTCCACTTTCTGAAGCTATCTGTATCTCTGCGCAAGCAATTGGTGAGGTGATGAGTGGGAGATCGCTTACTGAAGTTTTAGACCAGCTCGATGCACATGAGCGGCCGATTGTGCAAAGCCTGAGCTTTGATGCTTTGCGTAAATGGGTTCGATCACATGAACTCATTAAGCAATTTATTCCAAAGACTCCACCGCCAGAGGTAGATCATTTACTGAGCGTTGCCATTGCTTTGTTTTTGCAAGAAGCTTCAGAGGGTAAAGGCTATGCCGCACATACCATAGTGGATCAAGCTGTGAAAGCTTGCGGTGAATACGACCCAACTATGTATGCCAAAGGTTTGGTGAATGCGGTCTTACGCAAAGTCAGCCTTACGGTCCAGCCACCACCAGGTGAAAATTCATATCCACCTGACCCAATACCGATGTTTGTTCCAGCGTGGTGGCGCGCGAATTTGAAGCGAAATTATTCCAAGACTTGGCAATCGATTCTGTTTGCACAGGCAAAACGAGCCCCATTAATTTTGCGAGTAAATCAAAAGCAATATTCACGAGAGCAATATCAGGCCCTATTAAGCGAAGCGGGAATTGCATCAAATCCTGTCGAAGAGCTTGCAGGTATGAAGCTCCCATCGGCTTTGCTGCTATCCGATCCAGTTCCCGTTTCTGAATTGCCCGGGTTTTATAGTGGCGCTGTTTCTGTTCAGGATGCGGGCGCTCAAATGGCTGCCATTCTTTTGAACCCCCAACCAGGCGAGAGAATCTTGGACGCGTGTTCTGCGCCAGGTGGAAAGGCCGCCCATCTATTAGAGCTTGCCGAGTGTGAGATGGTGGCTTTAGAGCTCGATGGTGAACGTATTGGAAAAATCAGCGGCAATCTAGACCGATTGCGCTTGAACTCCGACAAAGTGCGCGTGTTGAGAGGCGATGCCTCAAAGGGCTCCTGGTGGGATGGCGTACTCTTTGACAAAATATTGTTGGATGCACCCTGTTCCGCATCGGGCATTGTGGCTAGGCATCCTGACATTCCCTTTTTAAGACGCGAGGCCGATATCAAGTCTTTGCAGCAAAAACAGCTAGGCATTCTAGAGCAGGCATGGAAAATGCTAAAGCCAGAGGGGCTGTTGCTTTACGTTACCTGCTCTGTTTTTCCTGAGGAGGGGGAGGATCAGGCAGTCCGGTTTGCTGCAGAGCATGGCAATGCGTTACGATTAAGCGCCCCAGGGCAGATTCTGCCAAGTGAAGTGAGCGATGGTTTTTACTATGCCTTGTTTAAGAAAAATGGGCCATGAGCCAAAGAATTAAACAATTCATCTTTTTATGCTTGATGGTTTTGTGTGTTTTTGCGACGCCGGCAAGTGCAGAGGGAATCAAAATCAAATCCTTTGAGTTGGAGAGGGTTGATAACGACTGGCTATTGAATGCAAGCTTCCAAATTGAGCTTTCCCCAGGGCTTGAAGATGCTGTACAAAAAGGGGTGGTGTTGTACTTTCAGACCGAATTTGATTTAACACGCTCTAGGTGGTATTGGTTTGATGAAAAACCTGCGGTTGCCCAAAGACAAACTCGCTTGTCGTACCAACCCCTTACCCAACAATATCGAATTGCTTCGGATGGTTTTACATTCTCAGCAAAGACGATCTCCGAGGCCTTACAAGCTGTTGGATCTATTGGTGGTTGGCGCGTAATTGATAACAATCAGCTGGATTCAAACAAGCTCTATACCGCCGGCTTTCGGATGACTTTAGATTTAAGCAAACTACCCAAGCCTTTTCAGGTAAACGCCTTAAACAACCGCGACTGGAACGTTTCAAGTGATTGGATCCGCTTCCCCTTGCAGCCTAATGGTCCAAACCTGATTAAACGATGAATGTACCAATAGATCCTCTTAAGGCCTCGATCTTTACGTCAAAGGTCTGGCAAAAAAAAGTAATCCCCATTGCCATTGGCGCTATTGGCATATTTGCTTTGCTGTTATTGGCGCTGCTTTTTATTGCATCATCTAACACAGAGTTTTTTGAAAATTACTTTATTTGGCTTTATGCGGCCAATATAGTTATTGGGATCTGTCTTGCTTTAGTCATCTTATCTTTGATCGTCGTGATTGGAGTTCGATGGTATCGGGGCCACTTTGGTACCCGCCTAATTGCAAAATTGGCAATGATTTTTGCTTTAGTTGGAATTGTTCCCGGTTTAATTTTGTATGGCGTCTCTCTGCAGTTTGTTTCCCGCAGTATTGAAACTTGGTTTGATGTAAAGGTAGAGTCTGCCCTGAACTCCGGCCTAGAGTTGGGTCGTGTTACCTTGCGAGTTGCTCAAGAAGAGATTTTGGCCGAGGGCAATTTCATCGCTGATCAGATTGTGCAGGCTCCACCAGGAGCAAGTACTGAGCAGGTTGCTACTATGGTTATGAAGGTCCGCAATCAATTTGGCATTCAGGAGGTCAGCCTCTTTAATATGCAGCGCAATTTGATCTTAACTAGCGAGGTAAGACCTAAAAAATACTTGCCTGCGCCCAGTGCCGATGTGATTTCAGAGGCATTTAAAAAGAAGGGTGTTGCCTTTTTAGATCAAATCGAAATGGAAGGGGGGGAGCGCGGCTATCGAGTAAGGGCAGTTGTTCCGATCGTGCGGAAAAAACTCTTACAAAGCAAATTAGAGTCTGGCAAAGTGGTGGATGATCAATTTTTTTTACAATTAGTGCGCTATATTCCCGCGCCATTAGCTAAGAATATTTATGCGGTTGAGACTGCCTATACCGAATATCAAGAGAAGTCATTGGGACGTAGTGGTTTGCGCAAGATGTTTGTTGGGACACTAACGCTCACGTTATTTTTTGCGGTATTTGTGGCAATTACTTTGGCTCTCATGTTGGGCCGCCAATTGGCTCGCCCACTTTTGATGTTGTTAAAGGGGACGCAGGCGGTCGCAGAGGGCGACTTGTCTCCCAAGCCCGAGCTAGATACCGGGGATGAGCTGGGAATGCTGACACGCCAATTCAATGTCATGACGAGGCAGCTGGCCGATACTCGTAGTTCTTTACAAGAATCAAAAGCGTTTTTAGAAAAGGTACTTGGTAGCCTAACTGCAGGCGTTTGTATTTTTGATAAAAACTACAATGTGGTCTCTAGTAACGCTGGCGCCGACCGAATTTTTGGCCAAGACCTTACTTACCTAGATGGAAAGCCTTTAAGTACTAGCCCGGTTCTTGTTGAGTTTGAAGAGGCGATTAAAGGTGGCTTTGCGACTATGAAGCTTACAGTGGCGGGGGGAGAGAGTAAGCCCCTTGGACAGCTTAGCCATCAAAATATTCCCGTTTGGCAAAAACAAATTCAATTGCACACTACGAATGAGTATGAGAATGAGTTAGGCGTTACCTTGTTTGTGCGAGGTACTGAACTCACCGCAGATCTGCGCATGGTGGTGTTCGACGACATTACAGACGTGGTTAGCGCTCAAAGATCCATTGCTTGGAGCGAAGTGGCTAGACGCCTTGCTCATGAAATTAAAAATCCTCTTACACCTATTCAGTTATCCGCCGAACGCTTGCAACACAAGCTTGCAGGTAAGCTCAGTGCAGAGCAAGAAGAGATGATTAATCGCAGTACTGAAACGATTATTGGTCAGGTGCAGGCGATGAAGGAGATGGTCAATGACTTTAGAGACTTTGCCAAAACACCCACACCTCAATTAAGGCCCGTTTCTATCAATGCACTTACGACTGAAATTTTAGGTCTATATGAGGGTAGTCCGCTGCGCACTCAGCTTGATTTGCAGTGCCCAGATATTATGGGGGACCCTACCCAGTTAAGACAGGTTATCCATAATTTGCTTCAAAATGCACAAGACGCTACTCTAGAGGGTAACCATCCCGGCGAACCGGTTGAGGTAAAAACAGAGTTAGTGCCCTATGGTGAGCACCATGGCATAGTCCAAAATGCAGTGCGCTTAACAATAAGCGATTGTGGAGTTGGATTTCCAGCTAAGATATTGGCAAGAGCATTTGAACCATATGTAACAACAAAGAGTAAAGGCACGGGATTGGGTCTGGCGGTCGTGAAAAAAATTATTGATGACCACTCTGCCAAAATTGAAATACGAAATCGTATGCAGGGAGAAGAAGTGATCGGTGCGCAGGTATCAATATTGTTTATGAATCTAGCAAAAGAGGCGGCCTAAATATGGCTAGTATTTTGGTTGTTGATGACGAGATGGGCATTCGTGAGCTTCTCAATGAGATTCTGACGGATGAGGGTCATACAGTCTATGCCGCAGAAAGTGCCATCCAAGCTCGCACCATTCGTGAACAAATGCGCCCTGACCTTGTTCTATTGGATATCTGGATGCCAGACACCGATGGCATTACGTTGCTAAAAGAATGGTCCAAGACAGGACAGCTCACAATGCCAGTGGTAATGATGTCAGGTCACGCCACGATTGATACGGCAGTAGAGGCTACCCGCATTGGTGCTTTGAATTTCTTAGAGAAACCGATTGCCTTACAAAAGCTTCTAAAGACAGTTAGCAAAGCCCTGGAGAGCTCCCCTAAATATGTTGAGCCCGAAGAGGGGCGGGCCGTACAGTCCAGCGCAACTGCCGCTGCTGCAAAGTCACATTCTAATGAGGCGGCCGTCACCCCTGTTGTTGAGGGAGAATTCATCAGCGGAATTGCAAAAACCTATTTTGATCTGCCGCTAAGAGAGGCAAGAGATCTTTTTGAAAAAGCCTACTTCGAGCATCAAATGCAAATCATGGGTGGCAGTATGACCAAGATTTCAGACTATACAGGCTTAGAAAGAACCCATTTATATCGCAAGCTCAAAGCCCTGGGAATTGATACTTCTCGCAACAAGGGTGAGCAGTAAGATCTAAAGTGAATCGATTGCCATTAGCGGTCGGCATTGATTCTTTGCGCTAGCATTTGTTGAAAGCATCGATGCATCGGCATTGCGACAGATAATAGTCTCACACTATATGCCCATCATTTTCGGAATGACTCCCAATGGAAATTAAGGTCAACTTTCTCGATAAGCTACGTCTTGAAGCCAAGTTTGATGACTTCACGGTGATTGCCGACCAGCCTATTCGATATAAGGGTGATGGCTCAGCGCCAGGCCCCTTCGACTACTTCCTGGCTTCTTCAGCCTTGTGTGCAGCTTATTTTGTGAAGTTGTACTGCGACACTCGCAATATTCCTACCGAAAATATTCGCCTCTCACAAAATAATATTGTTAATCCTGAAAACCGATATCAACAGATTTTCAAGATTCAGGTGGAATTGCCAGAGGATATCTCGGCCAATGATCGCCAGGGCATCTTGCGCTCTATAGAACGCTGTACGGTTAAAAAAGTAGTGCAAGCTGGGCCAGAGTTTGTCATTGAAGAAGTAAAGAACTTGGATGAAGATGCGCAGACTTTATTGACCTTGAGCCCAGTATCTGAGGCTGGCACCTATATTGTAGGCAAGGATCTGCCGCTGGAGCAAACGATTGCCAATATGTCTAGGGTATTAGCAAACCTGGGTATCAAGATTGAAATTGCCTCATGGCGCAACCTGATTCCTAATGTCTGGTCCTTACATATCCGTGATGCCCATTCGCCAATGTGTTTTACCAATGGCAAAGGATCAACAAAGGAAAGCGCCTTGGCATCGGCCTTGGGTGAGTATATCGAGCGATTGAGTAACAACCATTTCTACGCTGGTGCATTTTGGGGTGAAGAAATGGCAAGTAAAACATTTGTACATTACCCGAACGAGCAATGGTTTATGCCGGGCAGTAAGGACGCACTGCCAACTGAAATTTTGGATGAGTATTGCCTGAAAATATTTAATCCTGATGGAGATTTACATAGCTCGCATTTAATTGATACTAATTCTGGCAATGTAGAGCGCGGTATTTGTTCGTTGCCTTATGTGCGCCAGTCAGATGGCGAGACTATTTATTTTCCATCGAATTTGATTGAAAACCTATATGTCAGTAATGGCATGAGTGCCGGCAATACATTGGCCGAAGCGCAGGTGCAATGTCTGTCGGAGATTTTTGAGCGGGCAGTCAAACGTGAAATTCTAGAAGGGGAGATCGCCTTGCCGGATGTTCCTCAGGAAGTGCTCGCAAAATATCCTCACATTCTGGCTGGTATTCGGGGCTTAGAAGAACAAGGTTTTCCAGTATTGGTAAAGGATGCTTCACTCGGTGGGATCTTTCCAGTGATGTGCGTTACTTTGATGAACCCGCGAACGGGCGGGGTATTTGCCTCCTTCGGCGCACACCCAAGCCTAGAGGTTGCACTGGAGCGCAGCTTGACCGAGTTACTACAGGGGCGCAGTTTAGAAGGCTTAAACGATTTGCCCCCACCAACTTTTGCAAGTGAGGCGGTAACGGAGCCCAATAACTTTGTTGAACACTTTATTGATTCGAGTGGCATTGTGTCATGGCGTTTTTTCAGCGCCAAATCGAATTACGATTTTGTTGAGTGGGACTTCTCTGGTCATGGTGAAAAATCCAATACTGAAGAGGCGGCAACCCTATTCGGCATTCTCGAAGCGATGGGCAAAGAAGCTTATGTGGCGGAATACGACCATTTGGGTGCGACTGCTTGCCGAATTTTGGTGCCTGGTTACTCTGAGGTTTATCCGATAGAAGATTTGATTTGGGATAACACGAATAAAGCTTTGTTATTCCGTGAAGATATTTTGAATCTGCATTGTCTAGACGATGCAAGTCTAAGTGGGCTACTTGAGCGCTTAGAGAATAACGAGTTAGATGAGTACGGCGATATCGCCACACTGATTGGTATTGAGTTTGACGAGAATACGCCATGGGGCCAGCTAACCGTTCTGGAGTTAAAGCTACTCATTCATCTTGCGATAAAGCAATATGATCAGGCACATGAGCTGGTAGGAGCTTTTCTTCAATATAACGACAACACTATCGAGCGCAAATTGTTCTACCAAGCCTTAAATGCGGTATTAGATATTCTGCTGGATGACGATCTGAAAATCGATGATTACATAGTCAATTTGCGTCGGATGTTTGGTGATAAGAGAATGGATGCTGTAATGGGATCTCTGGATGGTAGTGTGCGATTCCATGGATTGACCCCAACCAGCATGAAGCTGGAGGGGCTTGAGCGGCACCACCGCTTGATTGACAGTTACCGAAAGCTACATACGGCCCGAGGCAAAATAGCAGCTATAGTCACTTAGAGGCGAGAGCCGTCATACAGTTATCAGCCCCTAGCTGCCATAACACCCCAAAAATGAATAGGCTTAACTGCTAACTTTAAGGAGGATTCTTATGCGTTAGTATTTGCATAGGAAAGTTCAAGGAAGCAATTTTCATGTTTTTAAAAAAATTACACCCCAAAGATGCGCATATTGCCGCATCAGCAATTGTCGGAGCCTGCAGATTAGGGGGGTGGACGCACGAACTACAGCCACAGCTATTGCATGTGCTTTTTAAAAACCTTTTAGACTTTGAGTGCGACTTTAATACTTTTCCGGGGTCTAGTATGGAAGCTGTAGGGACTGTATTTAAAGATCATGAAAGTCGAAGTGAAGTTATTGATTTGATGTTAATGGTAGAAGCGTTGTGCGCTGAAATTCCCGAAGCGGTAGCTAGCTCAGTTTCTGCCTATGCAAGTTATCTCGGAGTTGCTAATGAGAGAATTCATATGCTGAGAGATTTGGCTAAGCACTCCATTGCAAAAGCACAAGAGGATTTTTATCGAAATAATTATTTTTCAGATAAGGATTTAGCGATTGAAAATTTTCATGCGCTAGTCAAAAGCTATGGCCTGCCTGCTTATGTCGTGGGCGTAAAAGATGATCCCAAAGAGATATTGCGTTGGGAGGCTTTAGCCAATCTGCCAGAGGAAAGTCTTGGGAAAGGCCTTTGGAACTTTTATAAAAAAAGAGGTTTTGCCTTTCCTGGAACGGTTGGCGGAGTCAATTCTGCTGTTGCGCATCATGATTGGATTCATATATTGGCGGATTATGACTCCGATGGTATTGGTGAGATTGAAGTTGCCGCATTTTCAACAATGGCTACTAATTCAGATTCTCCCGTGATGAATTTTCTAGGGGTGTTGAGTATTTTTCAAGGAGGACTCTTAAAGTCACTTGTCACTAGCGCCAACCCGCATTTAGGCCATGATTTAGAGGTTAGTAATGGCATGGAGCGAGTGGTAAATGCGCTGCAGAGAGGTCGTGAGTGCAGCGTAGATCTGATTGAGGGTATGAATTTTTTCGAATATGCCGACCATTCTTTAGATGCGCTAAGACTCAAATGGAATATTGTTCCAAAAGCCTCAGAATTTTCAGCTTGAAAGGGTGCAGAAATTTGCCATAATTAGTGATAATAAGCATAAGAATGAGACTTACAATAACTCGCAAGCGCCAATAATAAGGTGCTATATATTTAAATGCCGTTTTAGCCTAACTAATGATTTCTAGGAGATAAAAATGAAATTGATTAATTGCTTATTGCTATGTGCTGCACTATTGCCTGTGACTGCCTTTTCTCAAAGCGCTACCCCGAAAATTGTATCCATATCAACTCTAGATGCTAATAACGATCAGATCATTAGCAAGGCTGAAGCGCTTAAAGCGGGCATGCCAGATGCAGTTTTCAAAAAAATTGATCAAGATAATAGCGGCCAAATTACTAAGGCTGAATTGGATGCTTACAGATCTCAAAATAACTCGATCAGCGCCATAGATACTGACAAAGATGGAAAGATTAGCAAAGCTGAAGCAATGAAAATGGGTATGTCAGCTCAAGAATTTAGAATATTGGACAAAGACAATAGCGGATACATCACACAAGCTGAGTGGGATACTGGAAACTGGATTATTTGGTGAGATGGCTGATTCATCAAGCAAAGAAACCCCTGCTAGTAATGCCAGGGGTTTTTTGCTTTTAGTCACGCCATTTTGCAAAAAGCAGAGTTAAAACAGAGTTTCATTTATAATTCCCAGTCTTGGCCTGGTAGCTCAGTCGGTAGAGCAGAGGATTGAAAAAAATATTTTTCGATGTTTGACAGTTGTAAACATTAGTCAAAAGCGTCTCTGCACAGCGCCGTTCAATTCGCAGAAAAATCTGCGGCACTCAATAAAAAAATCACACACTTAATTTTGTTCGCAGAGTATTGCGTGGGATTTTTGCGACGAGAAAAAATGAATCGTCGTCCAAGTTGGCATTTGAAAACATACTTGCGTGCATGTCCTCGCTACAGCAATTATTTACAACACAGTTTGACGCAAACGCTATTAAACAAGTAAAGCTGATGGACGGCAAAGCCATATTGTATAAGCGTCCGCAGTCGGTGCAGTGGCAAGTGCGATTTAAGTTAGCAAACAACAAATGGCACAGCACGACAACTAATACAGACGACATAGAGCAAGCAAAGATCAATGCGATTGTAATTATTGAAACAGTCAAAATAAAAACAGATGCAGGCTTGGCACTCACAACTAAAACATTTAAGCAGATTGCATTAGACGAAGTAGCGAATATGAGTAGTGCGATGAATAACAACACGGGAAGGTATTGCTACAGAGATTATATTTTTGCCATCAACAAATATCTCATTCCGTTTTTTGGCGCCTACGAAGTTGAAAAAATTACAACAGAGATGCTCGCTGACTTTGATATGTGGCGAATTACAGAGATGGGAAAAGTTCCCGTAGCAAGTACCAAACGCAATCACGCAAGTGCCTACATTCGTATTGTGAATTTAGCGAGAGAGCGTGGCTGTGTTGCACACAATCGTGCCGTGCCGTTATTAGATGCAAAAGGTAAGCGTAGCCAACCGCGTCCAGCATTTAGTAAAGAAGAGATGACGGAACTACTTTGCTACACAGAAACTTGGGCAAAGAGCAGTTACACACAGCGAACACGACTTATGCGAACGTTGTGTATTGCTTACATAGAATTTTTGGTGAATACAGGTGTAAGGCACGGCACAGAAGCACTACGCTTGCGTTGGAAACACTTGCAATGGCATTGGATTGGCAATAAGAAGTATTTGCGTATTTGGGTAAGCGGCAAAACTGGTCCTCGTCACCTAATCGCCAAGCACGAGGTAATCAAAGTCTTTGAGCGACTAATGCGTTGGCATAAGTTGGACTACACAAATTTGAATGGACTAATTGAGGCAAAGTTAGATAAAGCCATCTTCTGTTTGCCCGACAACACGCAGATAAGCAATATGGAAAATATCTTTAGAAACTTAATGGTGCGAAGCAGTATGCGTAAAGATAGTGGTGGATTAAACAGAACGCTGTATAGCTTGCGACACACTTACGCTACTTTTGCGTTGGCAGGGGGTATTGATATACATACCTTGGCAAGGCAGATGGGCACCAGTGTTGGAATGATTGAGCGGCACTACAGCAAGATGACAGCAACGATGGCGGCTGAAAGGTTGGCTTAAACAAGGGGTGGGGGTGTCGTGTTTAACACGACAGGTGACTGTGGATTGTCGAGAAGCACGATAAATGTCTGCTTTTGGGTGGACTGCAGTCACTCAAAACAAGTTGTTTTCAGGGGTTTAGCGGGCAGAGAACGGCCATTAAGAGACCTTCGGTTTCATGATATTTGCTCAAATTTAGGCATTAATTTCCATCCGCATCAGATATTTGATCAAAGTTACGGCAGCAGCATCTCTAAAAACACGCCTTTTATATATAATAAGTAGTATTAAAAATAAGAAGTATTTATTGGCACAAGATGACAAATCCAATTGACGACCAAGTCGCTCGCAATTTGCAGTTGAGTAGAGAGTTGGCTATAGTCAAAAAAAGACTACTCATACAAGATAAAGTAATTGGGAAACTTAGCGCTGAATTAGTTAAAGCCAACCAAGAAAAAGCCGATCTTCCTTATGAATTAGTCATTGCTAATAAAGAACTAGGCTATCTCCGAAAAAAATTAAGTATTGAGCAAGATGCTGAAGTACGCAATCTTGAAAATCCATCCTCCAATTTTTTGAATTCTTGCAGTGCTTTAACTCCTCGAGAAAAAGAGGTATGCGCTTTACTTGTAGAGGGGCTTAAGAGTACCGAGATAGCTCAGAAGTTAGAAATTGCAGCTGTAACTGTAAAACTGCATAAAAAAAGAGTGATGCATAAAAAGGATATGAATTCTGTAGTACAACTTT